>Ga0118677_10002022_pt1 | contig 41687 bp, 32 predicted proteins | sample AliMusrvi5mmetaG_FD_86154 | JGI IMG/M metagenome (GOLD analysis project Ga0118677, IMG submission 86154)
CACATAACCTCCGCCCCGTTCTTTACGAACTGGCTGAAAAACTCCCCGAAAATGGATTCGTAACAGATACATGCAGCCACGGGAGGCATATCGATAACCTTATATACCTTACGCACCGAGTCAGTTCCGAGACTTCCGACTATCCCGCCAAGGTTGATGGCAAATTTCTCAAGCCATCCGAAAGGGCCATAAGACGGCAGGATCTCTACACCCGGCGTGAGTTTTGATTTATGATAAAATTGTAAAGCCGGATAGCGGCTTACCATGATAGCTGCGTTGTACCTGTTGTACCATGCGTTTTCCTGGGTAAACTTCCTTGCTGTATGTGGAATTTTTTCTCCCGGCTTAAAGGCATAATACGTTGAACCTCCTACAATGATATTCAGGTTGGGATACTTTGTGATGATCTGCCTCACCAACAAGACGCTTTCGAACGTCTCTATCTGGTTCTCCCACATCTCCTGCTGCAGGGCCGATTCGGGAGTGACCAGTAAATTTGTTGATGAATCGATGGCCTGACCAGCAATGTTCATGATCCTGCTCACAACCTGCATGGGAGGAAGGCTGTATTCTTCGGAATACGGATCTATATTGGGCTGTACGATGACTGCGTTTACAGGCCGGGACTTTTCGTGGTAGGAGTAGTACATCAGGTAGGAGAGAAGGATAGGCAGGATTATAAGTAGCGAAATAGCGAAATAGCGAAAAAGCGAAATTTTGAATTTTCGGGGTATCTGATTTTCGCTACTTCGCCACCTCGCTACTTCGCTACTTAATAAACAAAACATCCCAATATTCACCACCAGCACCCATACAGTTCCCCCAAATGCCCCGGTGTATTCATACCACTGCACCCACTTATAGTAAGAAGAAAAGCCATTACCCAGATTCAGCCAGGGCCAGTTGAGGTCCCAGTTCAGGTGAAGGTATTCGAACATGACCCAGTAGCAGACCAGGGCCAGATAAGCTGCAGGCTTGCTGTTCAGCCTTCTTTTTGTGCCGCTGAAAAATGCGAGGATGATCGACATGAACATGGCATTAAGGACTACAGCCAATATTGCCCCTTCACCTGTTGAGTTTACTATCCACCAGGTAGTGAGGGCATTCCACAGGAGGAAACCGGGATAAGACCAGAAAAACACCGAAAACCGGTTAAATCGCTCCCGGTTGGCGCTGATGAGCTCCTCCATCCGCAGTAAGGGAACAAAACCTATGAACAATAAAGCAGGAAATCCTCTTTCGGGCCAGGCTAAGGTAAGCAGCAATCCGGAAAAAAGAGACAGCAAAACAAGCCGAAGTTTCAGGTGTTTCATAAAGATTCATTATGAAAAACAAAGGTAGGCAACCATTTTCAACCGGCAAAGATCATGATATTCATATTCGCAAATTATTTATAACTTTACAGATTCTGTTAATCGGTTAACAACATGAAGCCTGAAGAGGTTATTAATAACCTGGATATCATTGAACATTTCTCGGAAGGCTTCATGCTGATCAACAGCGAAGGCAAGATAATTCTCTGGAATAAAGCCCTGGAAGAGATTTCGGGCCTTAAAAGGGAAGAGGTGCTGGGCCGTGAACATTACAAGGTGATGTTCGAACTGGTTATACCCGGGAAAAGGACTCCTGAAACCCTGCAATATTTTAAAACTTCGCTGGAGCAGGCAGTGAAAGGCAACCACCCGCTGATCGAAAATGCCTTTGAGGGTAAGATCCAGACCAGGAAGGGAGACATTAAAACAGTACTTCAAACGGCTTTCCTGCTGAAGACTGAAAACGGAGTAAACCTGGGTGCAGTATTGAGAGATATTTCGGAACGCAAGCGGATAGAAGAAGAACTCAGGCAAAAAGAATCCCGCTATCGTTTGATCTTTGAATCGGCCCATGACTCTATTTTCCTGATGGACAAGGATGTCTATATTGACTGCAATCCCAAAACCCTTGAGACGTTCGGCTGCAGCCGTGAGGATATTTTGGGTAAGAGCCTTTATCTCTTTTCTCCTGAATTTCAGCCCGACGGCCATAAGTCCATGGATAAAGCCATTGAAAAAATAAGCCTAGCTCTAAGCGGACAGGCCCTTACCTTCGACTGGGTGCATAAACGCCTCGACGGGCATGAGTTTGACGCTGAAGTAAACCTCGACCCGGTTTTGCTTGAAGGTAAAACCTACCTGCAGGTTATGGTGCGCAACGTCAGTAAAAAGAATAAAGCCAACAGGCAGCTGCAGAAATTCAGCCATTGCCTTCTGAATTTCACTTCCGATTCACTTCAGAATATCCAGGAGATGACAAGGGCTTTTGCAGATATCGTGGGTGCTGATGCTGCAATTTACAACCGGCTTGAAGGGGACATGCTCACGAGCATTGGTAAATGGGGTGTCTCATCCGATTATATATCAAGGGATAAGGCTGAGGGCCATCTTTGCTATGATGTCATCGTAAGGGAGTCAAGGGAAATGTTCCTCGTAAGAGACCTCCCGTCGACTTCTTATTTTGCTACGGATCCTAATGTTAAGAAATACTTACTGAAGACTTATATGGGTTATCCTGTGAATTACGGGAACAAGACCATTGGATCGCTCTGTGCGGTTTTTTCTCAGGATTTCAACCCCGACGAAGCAGATAAACTGATACATACCATGGTTGCTTCTGCCGTCGGCATGGAAGAGGAGAGGCTGAACGAATACCTGAAACTCCAGGAGAGCGACAGCAAATACCAGGCCCTGACTCATTTATTTCAGCTGATGGCCGACAATATGCCGGATCTTTTATGGGCCAAAGACCTGGAAAAGAGATATATGTTCACCAACCGCTCTCACAGTCAGACCATTTTGAATACATCGAATGCGGAAGAAGCGATTGGCAGGTCCGATGTGTTTTTCGCAAAAAGGGAAAAGGAAAGCCATCCGGAGGATTCAAAATGGTTCACCTTCGGGGAAGGCTGCAGTGATTCAGATGATATCATCATGAAGACCCAGAAAGCCGGGAAATTCGAAGAGTCCGGTTTTGCGAAAGGGAGGTATATGATTTTCGACGTTTATAAGGCACCTATTTTTGATGAGGCCGGTAAAATGATAGGAACTGTAGGCACGGCCCGGGATGTGACAAGGGAGAAAGATGTAGAGAAGAAGATCAGGAAATACACCGAAGAACTCCAGGAACTGAACAACTCAAAGGATAAATTCTTTTCCATCGTGTCGCACGACCTGAAAGGCCCGTTCAATGCGATACTTGGTTTTTCGGATATACTTACGAGAGAGTGGGACGATTTTACAGATGACGAGCGCCAGCATTTTGTCCGCAACATCCATTCATCGGCCCAGAATACGTTTAAACTTCTCGAAAACCTCCTGGCCTGGTCACTTGCCCAGACAGGGAGGCAGAATTTCAATCCCTTTCCTGTCGACCTGAGCGTGGTTACAAACGATATGGTCATCCTTCTCAGGGACCAGGCCGAGAGAAAGCAGATCAAGATGTTCACAGCGGTGAATTTCGGCACTGTTGTCCTTGCCGATGAGCAGATGGTGAGGACAGTCATCCGAAACCTAATCTCAAATGCCATCAAGTTCACTCCCAATGGAGGTCAGATCAGGGTCTTTGCCGAGAATATTAAAGATGAAGCAGAGCAAAGAGAGATGATAAAGATCTGCGTTACCGACACCGGGATAGGAATACCCCGGGAAAACCTGGATAAGCTTTTCCGCATCGATCAGCAGGTGAGGACCTCCGGCACGGCCAATGAAAAAGGAACCGGCCTCGGACTTATCCTGTGCAAAGAACTAACCGATAAGCACGGTGGTAAGATCTGGGCTGAAAGCGAAGTGGGGAAAGGGAGTAAGTTCTGTGTGAGCCTGCCGAAGATATAGCTGGGTAACTTGGTAACTTGGTAACTGGGTAGTTGGGGGACTGGATATCCAGCAACCGCGGCGAAGCCGCATTACCCAGTAACCCAGTACACGGCGCGAAGCGCTTTATCCTTTACCTAGAAACTCCGGAATCCTATTATTTCCCTGACTTCCCTGATCGTTTTCGAAGCTGAAGCACGTGCTTTCTCGGCCCCCACTTTCGCGACTTTGCTGATATAAGCTTCGTCGGATGAGATCCTGAGGATTTCTTCGCGTATGGGGGTGGTGAAGTTAATAATGTCTTCGGCCAGCTGCTTCTTCAGGTCCCCGTAACGGATCTGGCAGGTCCTGTATAGGCTGTCGAAATGCTCGTAAGTTTCTTTTGAAGAAAAATCTTCAAGCAGGGTAAACAGGTTCTGAACAGCCTGTGCCTTGGGCGAATCGGGTTCAGTGGGGCCTGTATCTGTTGTTGCCCTCATGACTTTCTTGCGGATGACTTCCGGGGCGTCAGCTAAAAAGATCGCTGAACTTTCGTTGTCGGACTTCGACATTTTCATCGATCCGTCAAGACCTGGTATTTTTACAAGTTCTTCGCCGAAGTTATAAGCCTGTGGCTCAGGAAAATACTCCACCTTGTAGATGCGGTTGAAACGGTTGGCAAAGGTCCTTGTCATTTCGAGGTGCTGTTCCTGGTCCTTGCCAACGGGAACTTTATGGGCCTTATGGATGATTATATCCGCAGCCATCAAAGTAGGATAGGTAAGCAGGCCTGCATTGACATTATCGGGCTGGGTGCGGATCTTTTCCTTAAATGAGGTGCAGCGTTCCAACTCACCCACATAAGCATTCATGTTAAGAAGCAGGTAAAGTTCTGCTGTTTCGGGGAGATCACTTTGGATGTACACCGTAGCTTTCTCAGGGTCGAGTCCTGCTGCAAGGAATTCGGCCAGTACGGTTTTAACATTGCCGTGAAGGTCGGCAGGAGTCGGATGGGTCGTAAGGGAATGGTAATCAGCGATAAAGAAATAGCAATTATTCTCCTGCTGCATCCTTACGAAGTTCTTCAGTGCGCCGAAGTAATTGCCTAAGTGCAGGTTCCCTGTGGGCCGTATGCCGCTGACTACAGTTTCCATAAATTGATGTATGATTTACGATGCACAATGCACGAATGCGTTAAATTTCGCTACTTCGCTACCTCGCTACTTCGCTATTTACATTTTTATCTCGTCCCCATTCGTATTATAGAAATGGTATTCGAGGAAATGGTATGAGTTCTGGTGTTCGAGTTTCAGTTTAACCTTGTATTTCTTTTTCCACTTCGACAGTTCATTGGTAAAGAAGCCTTTGGTAAGGAAGGCATGGGTAAAAGGATGAACAATCAGGGTGAGGTCCTTCTCGTTCTGTTCGCGGACCAGGTAACTGAGGTTGTTCTCTATCTCGTCGGTAAGCAGTATGCTTGGCCGTATTTCCCCGCTGCCGTCGCAGGTAGGGCATCTCTCGAGGATCTGCACATTCATTTCGGGCCTTACCCTCTGGCGCGTGATCTGCACCAGTCCGAACTTGCTCGGGGGAAGTATACTGTGCTTTGCACGGTCGCGTTTCATTTCCTCCCTGAGTTTATCATAAAGCTTACGCCTGTTCTGGCCCAGGGTCATATCGATGAAATCGATCACAATGATGCCACCCATATCGCGAAGCCTGAGCTGGCGCGCCACTTCGGCTGCAGCTTCAAGGTTGGTTTCGAGGGCGTTCATCTCCTGGTTCTGATCCTGGTTCACCCTGTGCCCGCTGTTGATGTCTATCACATGAAGGGCTTCGGTATGCTCGATAACCAGGTATGTCCCGCTTTTGATGGTGACAGTCTTGCCGAAAGTCCCCTTGATCTGCTTGTCGATGCCGTATGCCTCGAAGATCGAAACTTTGCCCGTATGAAGCTTTACGATCCCTATCTTGTCGGGGAAAATTTTACCGATATAAGCCTTGATCTCTTCAAACAGAGTGGCATCGTTGACCACGATATTATTAAAGGATTCGTTCAGTGCATCCCTGAGGATTGCTGAAGTACGGTCTATCTCGCCGATGATCTTCATCGGGGGTTTGGCTGCACCGAGTTTCTGGCTGATCGTCTCCCAACGCTTGTACAAAGCCCTGAGGTCGGCATCCAGGTCGGCTACCAGTTTATTTTCTGCAACAGTACGGATGATCACCCCGCAGTTTCGCGGCTTGATACTGGTAATGAGCCGTTTTAAACGGTTACGCTCTTCGGCAGACTTAATTTTCTGAGAAACAGAGATCTTGTCGGAGAACGGGATCAGTACGAGGTACCTTCCGGCGAAAGCAAGTTCCGAAGAGACCCTCGGGCCTTTGGTTGAGATAGGCTCCTTGGCGATCTGGATCAGGATATTCTGACCGGATTTCAATACATGATTGATCCTTCCGGTCTTTACGATCTCGGGTTCAAAGGCGAAATCGCCGATGTTGAGGTTCTGGCCTGTGCCCGACTGTGCCTGGCGAATGTATTTAAGGAGGGATTGCACCTGCGGACCGAGGTCAAGGTAGTGAAGGAATGCATCCTTCTCATAACCTACATCCACGAATGCAGCGTTTAACCCTGGCATGATCTTTTTGATCCGCCCTAAATAGATATCACCTACGGAATACTCGTTGTTCGACTTTTCCTTATTAAGTTCGACGAGAAATTTGTCTTCCAGAAGGGCGATTTCGACTTCCGATGAAGTCGAGTTGATGATGAGTTCCTTGTTCACTTAGTAAATAGATTGATCACAAAAGCCGGATGAGATCCGGGAGTTGTAATGAACATAGGAATTGTAGCAGGGAAGGCTCATGCTAGATGCATGAGTTACTTCTTCTTGTGCCGGTTCTTACGCAAGCGTTTTTTACGCTTGTGTGTCGCCATTTTATGTCTCTTACGCTTCTTTCCGCTCGGCATAATCCTGTTTATAAATTTGCTTACTTAACCCTTACGTGATTCTTAACCTTGTTCACGAAAGTCTTGGCTGGTTTGAATGCAGGAATATTATGAGCGGGAATGATCAGGGTAGTATTCTTTGAAATATTTCTTCCCGTCTTCTCAGCACGCTTCTTGATAATGAAACTGCCGAAACCCCTCAGGTAAACATTCTGGCCATTTACCATTGAATTCTTAATGGTTTCCATGAAGGCTTCAACTGAAGCCTGGACAGCGACCTTCTCGATTCCGGTCTTGTTAGCAATTTCTGCTACAATTTCTGCTTTTGTCATGTTAATTACGATTATTGGTTATATATTATTAATACTGAAGATTTTCGATGTTGCCCGGAATGGGGTTGCAAATATAAAGTTTTTTTGGGAAAACAACGGGTAAATGGAAATATTTTTACAAATCGTCGTGAAAATGTGGAAGATGTGGGAAAATTGGAGGACTGGGGGTCTGGGTGACTGGGTAACTGGGTGACTGGGGAACTGGGTGACTGGGTTGCCGTCGCGAAGCGCCACATTCCACATTCCGCATCCTGCATCCTGCATCCTGCATCCCAAAATCTCATACTTTTGCTGGTGAATGACAGACTTCCTTTCTAAACTCCTTACCTGGTACCAGTCCAACGCCCGCGACTTCCCTTTTCGCCGGACTACCGATCCTTATCTCATCTGGCTTTCGGAGATCATTATGCAGCAAACCCGCATTGAGCAGGGGGTGCCGTATTATGATAAGTTTGTAAGAGTTTTCCCTAGTGTATATGATCTGGCAGGTGCAAGCGAGGAGGACGTCCTTAAGCAATGGCAGGGGCTGGGGTATTATTCAAGGGCCCGAAATCTGCATTCAACAGCCAATGAAGTGGTTGAGAAATATGCAGGCAGGTTCCCCGAAACGTATGATGGCCTCAGATCCCTGAAAGGTGTTGGGGATTATACCGCTGCTGCGATAGCATCTGTTTGCTTCGGTCTGCCACATCCTGTTGTTGACGGAAATGTCGTACGTTTCATCACCCGTCATTTCGGTATCACCGGCCCGGTTGACAAGGCAGGGGTGAAGAAAGAGATCATGGAGGTGCTTCTGAACCTGATGGAGGAAGTTTCAGGGCTGGATAGTGGCTCCTCTGCTACGGAACTGTTGCGACCCACCAGCGGCTCGCTTCCTAAGCCAGGCAAGCCGTTCGCAAGCTCACTTCTCCGCCTGGCTTTTACAGAATCTTCGCCGGGTGGGGACCCCGCATCAGTTCCTGATGCAACGGAGCCACTATCCACCCACGAAACTTCAATTTTCGCTACTTCGCTACTTCGCCATTTCGCTACTTACACCGGCCCAGGCATTTTCAACCAGGCAATGATAGAATTCGGAGCGATGTATTGCGTTCCGAGAAACCCTGATTGCCGAGCCTGTATTTTCAGCGACAGCTGCTATGCGCTGAAACATCAAATGGTTGGACAGTTGCCTGTTAAAAAGCAACAGCTGGCCCTGAAACCCCGCTACTTCAATTACCTTGTGATCAATGTGAAAGGCAGTGATGGCCTTTATTTCGGGAAGAGATCCGGGAACGACATCTGGAAAGGATTGTATGAATTTCCGCTCATAGAAACAAAAGAAGCGGTTTCACCTCAAAAACTGTCATCATCCCCCGAATGGAAAAAGCTATTCGGCAGGAACAAAGTTGAAATGATAAGCCATACCGGCGATACCATCCACATACTGAGCCATCAGAAGATCATTACAAGATTTTACAACCTGGAAATCAAAAAACCTTCAGAAACTTTCGGCACGCTGGTACGGGCTGAGAAGATCAACGGATTGCCTGTTGCAAGGATAATAGAAAAATATTTTGAAATGTATCCGATGACAGGCGATTCACTGGTTTGAATTCCGGGGAGGGAAGTTACATGGACATAAAAAAACGAAGTTTTCAGCCGGCCTTATATCCAGTGCGGCCAGAAGCCCTCAGGAGTTTTTCCATATCCATATGAAATAAACCGAGAAGCCATCCGGCGGCAGCCGAAATTCTCCATAAAGGTAAAATCCCGGCGGGTGAAATAATGGCTTTGACGAAATCGCTGCGGGCTTCGGTGAATTCCCTGCGGATCAGCTTATGACGGCCTGAAACCACGTAAGTGATCAGCCGGGTTTTCCTGAAATGCCGTTCGAGGGTCTTTTTATCGATGGTAAGCGCAGATCTCAGTTCAGGCGAAAGTGAATCAAAGAAGCTGTAAACATACCGGATGCGTTTTTCGAGCAGCTGTATGGTGTAGGTTTTCGTGATCTGGTTGCTTTGCATCCTGTAATTGGCGAGGATTTCATTGATAAAATAGAATTGCCCTTTTGATGCCAGTTTCAGTATGGTCGGAAGATCGGTTGCCGGGTACTCATCAATGGCCTGGAATCCGCCGATCTCAAGCAATGCGGATCTGCGCATGGTGATTGTGACCGAGGGAATGAAATTATCGAGAAACAGTGCATTCAGGATGCTCCCGGCAGGGTCGTTGGACCAGGTTGCAGGTACCTCGCGGCCGATAACGGGAAGCACGGTGTGCACCTGTCCCGTTTCAGATGAAAAAGCATTGACCTTTCCGAAGCAGAGAACTACGCCGGGATTGTTTTCGAGGACCCCGAACTGTTTCTGAAGCTTATCCTTCGTCCAGAGGTCATCTCCTTCGAGAATGGAAATATATTTTCCTTTTGATATTTCCAGTCCTGAATTGTTGGTTTCGAACAGCCTGAAAATGCCTTTGTTGGGCTGTTGTACGTAAATGATCCTGGGATCGGATGCGGCCCGGGCTTTTGCTATTGCACCCGTGTTATCCGTACTTCCGTCGTCGAGGATGATCATCTCCCATTCCGAGAATGTCTGGCTGAGCACCGAATCAATGCAGTCGCCGATGAACAGTTCGTGATTGTAGGTCGGGACGAGGATGCTGAATACAGGCATATTAAAAAGCGAAATAAGGAAATAACAAAGTAGCGAAGTAGCGAAGTAGCGAAGTAGCGAAATAAGGAAATAACAAAGTAGCGAAGTAGCGAAGTAGCGAAGTAGCGAAATAAGGAAATAACAAAGTAGCGAAGTAGCGAAGTAGCGAAGTAGCGAAATAAGGAAATAACATTGTATCACGTTTTATCATCACGTTCTTCGTCACGATGCTCCCCGGGCAGAGCTGTAACCAGCAGGTCAACGAGCATATTTTTACCGAAGGGTTTTGCGAGGAAATACGAAGCGCCGCCGTTCATGATCTTCTCTTTCATACCGGCCATTGTAAACCCTGTGACGGCAATGACCGGAATATCGGCATAGCCTTGGAGTTTCCTGATCTCCTGAGTGGCTTCTATACCGTCCATACCGGGGCCGAGGTTGATATCCATCAGAATAGCATCATATAAGCTATCAGCCGCCATCCTTATAGCCGTTGCGGCATCAGGAGCGACGTCCAGGTCATACTTCCCGCTGAGATAGGTTTTGACAAGCTCGGCATTAATCCGGTTATCCTCAACCAGCAGAATCCTGTGACGGCCCGTTCCTGAACGCGGGGTTCGGGGCGTAATCTTACCGGCGGGCGATTTTTCTCCCGGCCCGGCCACAGGTTCAGAATGAAGCGAACGTTCAACCAGCGGCAGCACATCAATAAGCTTTTCCTGGCTGCCATCACCCTGTTCAATCCTTGCCACAAGCATTACCGAATCAAGGACTTTAATCATTTCTTCACCGGATTCGTGAATGTACCTTGGCATTTCTTCTTTCGTAGCGCTTTGATCCTTCTCCATCATCAGTTCGCTGAATCCCATGATGCTGTTGACAGGAGAACGGAATTTCTGGTTGATAAATGAGATAAGCGAAGACTTCAGCCGGTCCGATTCCTCTATCCTGATCCTCGCAATATTCGATTCTTCCTGGGCCTCCTTGCGCCTTTCAACTTCCTCTTCAAGGTCTTTGGTTCGGTCATTAACCAGGTGAGTGAGCATGTTTTCCCTGGATTTTCTTATCCTGAAATTTATAAAAAGCCAGAAGATCAGTATCATAACAGCGACCACAGGAAGTATGAACCAGGAGGTCTTGTAAAAGAAAGGCCTTATCCTGAATACATAAAGACTTTTCTCCCTGGTCCACTGGCCATTATGTCCCTGGGCCATCACCTTGAACACATAAGATCCCGGCGGTAGATGCGTATAATACGCCTGGCGCCGGTTACCGGCATTGACCCAGAAATGGTCAAACCCTGTAAGCATATACTTGTACTGGGTCTTTTCGGGGTTTAAAAAGGTAGGAGAGGTGTAATCAAATTCAATGTCGACCGTGCCGGGGCTCAGAACCTGGGGTGCAAGCGGGTTAACTTCCTGGTTGTTGATGAGTACCTTGGTCAGGAGAAGGGCTAAGCTTACCGAATACGGCGCAGCATGATCCACGTCAAGCATGGCCAGGCCCCTGGGAGTGGGGATCCAGAGACGGTTATTTGCAGTGATGCATCCGGCAGGGAATACCCGCGAACTGCATTCGGCTGTAAGCATGCCCTCGGGTTTGCCGAAAACCATCGGCCTTAGAAAATCACCTTTATTATCATGATACGCAATCAACTCATTCCGCGAAAGCGAGAATATCCCCTTATTGGAACTCATCCAGAGCCTGCCGTGATTATCCTCGCAGATCTGTTGTATGCCATCGGAATACAAGCCGTCGTCGGTATTGAAGATCGAAGCCGAATCATTCTCAAGCATCACAAGTCCCCCGTGAGAACAGCCAACCCAGATGAGGCCATCATGATCTTCGTACATGGAATTGATCACGTTATCGGGCAGCCCGGTTTCGCTGGTCAGCCAGCGAATTTTCCCCTTTTCAAAAATGTTGATACCCCCTCCGTTCGTACCGACAAGCATCCTGCCTTTGGAATCTTCAAGAAAGCATAGCACCTGGTCATTCGACATCCCCCTGCTTGTTCCGAACCATTCAATCCTGCCCCTGTTCATAATATTGACCCCTGCGTTCGCAGTCCCGGCCCAGAGTTTGCCGCTGTGGTCCGAGTATAAAGCAAGTATGACATCCGCGGCAAGGCCATCCGCAGTCGTAATATGAACAGTTTTATCCTTGCCATAGCCGAAGATCCCCGCTCCGTCGGTCCCTATCCAGAGCATCCCCGAGCTGTCGAAAGCCAGGGTATTTACGGGGAGAGGCGGGAGGCCTATTTTTTCAAGTCTTTGAATGCCTGCGGATGAGATCGCGTTTACGGCACCTTTGCCGGTTCCCACGTAAACCGAGCCGCCGGGGCCCTTGATCACGGGACCAGTCGAATGGTCACTCAGTCCTTCATCCTCAGTAAACATACTGATGACCCTCGGCCGCAGGGCGTTAAGTCCGGTTCCTTCGGTGCCCGCCCAGATGGTATGCTCCCTGTCCTCGTAAATGCTGCTGATGATGTTTCCCGAAAGCCCTTCGGAGGAGGTGATGCCGCTGATCCTGCCGTCTTTAACAAGGTACAGCCCGCTGTTCGTTCCTATCCAGATCCCTCCGCCGGACTCCCTGAACAGGCTGAGGATGTTCTGGCTGAATGTCTTGCCGAATGCCGAAAACCGGCTGAACTTCCCCTCGCTGAAAATGCTGATCCCCCCTCCGTTTGTGCCAATCCAGAGCCTGCCCTCCCTGTCGAAACAAAGGGAGCGGATATCGTTATACGACAGCCCGTCGCGGGTTGAATATACTTTTAAGGCCCCGTCTTTCAGGTGGCAGAGGCCAAAGCGGGTGCCTATCCATAGAGAACTGTCCTTGTCTTTTAAAATGGCCTGTACAAAGTCGTTTGGAAGCCCGTTTTTATCGGTCGTGAAAGTCATCTTTCCGTCATAGCCCAGGTGCCCGAGACCCAGTCCGTAAGTGCCGAACCACAAGCCCTTGCCGGGGTCTTCCGAAAGGCATTGTATGCTTTTGATCCAGTTCAGTTCACGGTTGAACAGGCGGATGAACTGAAGTTTCTTATAGCTGACCAGGTCGCCGTGGTAAAAGCCCGCGACCATCGATGAGTCACTGAAGATAAACAGGCTCTGCACGTCCTTATCAGCGAAATTCGGGGTGTTTGAGGGATCGAAAGTAAAGAAGCTGATGCCGTCGAAACGCACAAGGCCTTCTTCGGTGCCCAGCCAGATGAATCCGTCGGAGGTCTGGGCGATAGCACGTATGCTGTTCACGGGCAGGCCGTTGTCGGAAGTCCAGACGCGCAATGAATAATCCTTTTTCAGGCTGTGGATGTTGCCGCAGACTAATGTTTGCGACAGTGACAGCAGCGCTGGCAGGATTATACCGGATATAAATTTTCTCATACTCCCGGATGTGGATGTAAATGTAAGAATTATTTTGTGATTCTGCTTCGCCGGTTCACTGCACCCTTCAGCTGTGAAACTATTGTGATTTGAAAAGTGATTTCACAGCTCCGCTGGCGTAAAGTTGCTGAAAACTTTCGTTCTTCGCCTAAAATTCCCAGACAGCCCTGCTGCGCAGGTCTTTAAGAAAAAGGGAATTTTTACGGCTCAGATCTCAGTTTTCTTAACGCAACTTTCCTAAGGCGTTCGCATGTGAAATCACTTTTCAAATTCCCAAATAAAATCATTGTGGTATCAGTGGAACAGCCTCCGCTGATATTACAAGATCAATATTGTTGTAAGCGGCACACATCACATAAGCCGCATTTTTTGGAGCGAAGCACTTTACACAAGCCGCATCAGGTGCAAGGAGCCTGGAAAATGCAAGAGGATCCTATCATCATTTCGCTCCGCCACACCGTAGCGGCGATGTAAAGATGCGAGCGACAGCGGCGTTGTGATGTGAGAGTGAACAGCGGCTTATGTAAAGATGCAGCGACATCACCATTCAATGTCCCTGGCAAAAACATTTATTTGACTTTTCCCGGCGAAAGTTTTTACCTTTGCCGCACACACACATTTAAATATAATGGACCCTTATCCGGCGGGAAATAATTCAGTAATCATCCCATAGTCCGAAAGACCATCTGCCCCGCGGCAGGTGCATCTTCCGGAGTATGCTAACGTATGGAGGATGCACTAATGACTTCACAAACCACATTCTATTTCAGCCAGTTTGCTGGCAGAAAATTTTTTGATCCAAGCGGCGAAACGCTGGGGAAGATAAGCGATTTTCTGATCGATGTACGCGGTTGGAGTACTGAACCTCCGGAACCCCAGAGACCCCGTGTGCTGGCTATAAAAGTCAGGCAGGGAAAGGAATTAAAAACATTTGAATTCCAGAATGTCGAGATCAGGAAATACAAGGGAGCCTTGCAGTTTATCTGTAAGGAGCTAAAAGAACTTAACACAGAGAACCTGCAGAATTGCATCTGGCTCAAAGAGAACATCCTCGACAAGCAGATAGTCGATCTTGAAGGTATAAAACTAGTCAGGGTGAACGATATCAGGATGGTCATGATCCCTTCGGGCACTTATGCACTTGCTGTGGATGTGGGGATAGAAGGCTTGCTAAGGCGGCTGGGAGTGCTTACGCCTATCAGCAGATTCGTTGAAAGTTTCGGCCTGAACCTGCCCGACAAACTCATCCTCTGGGATGATATCGAAGCAGTGGACTTCTCCAACTCCAGCATAAAGCTATCCAAAGCTTCTTCAAAACTGAATACGCTTCACCCTTCCGATCTCGCCGATATCATCGAAGACCTTGACAAGGCTTCACGTGCCTATGTTTTTTCGACACTCGACGAAGAAAAAGCCGCCGACGTTCTCGAAGAACTCGAACCGGAAGTCCAGGCACATATTGTCGAAAGCCTTCCTGTTGGTAAAGTCGCAGACGTTCTTGAGAAAATGCCGGCTGATGAGGTTGCAGATATTATGGATGAACTTGGCATTAAGAAAGCCGAGGAACTTCTCAATGAAATGGAACACGAAAGCTCCAAGGAAGTCCGCGAACTGCTGGAGTATCCCGACAAGGTCGTGGGCTCCATCATGAGTACCGACTATATGACTTTCAGCTCCGACCTCACGGTAGAAGAGACTTTCAGGGCCCTTCGCAAGGAAAAACCGGAGCCCTCATACATCTATTCCATCTTCGTGGTTGATAAAAAAGATAAACTGGTCTCCTCAATTTCATTGGGGGAACTAGTAATTTCAGATCCCCTGCTCACACTGGGGCAGATCATGAAACGCAATCCGGTTACTGTGTTTGACGATGACGATATAGACTCACTCGCCGAGATAGTTTCGAAATACAACCTTCTCGCTGTACCGGTGATCAACCGGTCCCAGGAACTGGAAGGTGTTGTTGTGATTGAAGATATTGTCGAGGACTTGCTCGATAAACGTAAAACCAAGTAAACCCGGAGTTCTATGGCAGCTATTAATATCCGTCGTTCCTGGTGGAAACGCATCCTTTTGTTCCTTGCAATCCTCGGTCCGGGAATAATCACCGGCAGCGTCGACAATGATGCAGGTGGAATTACCACCTACTCGGTTGCCGGCGCCTTATATGGCTACAATCTTATCTGGACCCTGATACCTGCCTTCATCGTGCTCATCGTGATCCAGGAGATGAATGCGCGAATGGGTATTGTGACCGGCAAAGGACTTGCCGACCTGATCCGTGAAAATGCAGGGGTCAAGATCACTTTTTTTATTTTCGTCGGACTGCTGATTGCGGATATCGGGAATACAACCACTGAGTTTGCAGGTGTAGCAGGATCTATGGAGATCTTCGGGATCTCGAAATACCTGTCGGTCCCGCTGGCGGCGCTGATGGTGTGGCTGCTGGTGGTTAAAGGCAATTATTCCATAGCCGAACGAATCTTCCTGCTTTTCAGCGTTTCACTCTTAGTATACATTGTTTCAGCCCTGCTCGGCAAGCCACACTGGAGCGAGATCGGACAGTCAGTTATCCACCCTAAGGTCGCAATGACCACCCAGTCTATAGCCCTGGTGATCGGTGTGATAGGAACAACCATAGCGCCATGGATGCAGTTCTACATGCAATCAGCAGTCATTGAAAAAGGGCTGAAGATCAAGGATTACACGTATGTGATGCTGGATATCATTATCGGTTGCATAGCCACCGTAGTGGTAGCGTTTTTTATCATCGTGGCCTGCGCATCCACACTTCACGAAAAAGGGATAGTGATACAGGAAGCCAAGGATGCGGCTATGGCGCTGGAACCGCTTGCAGGCAAGCTTGCACAGTTCCTGTTTGCTTTCGGACTGTTCATCGCATCCATTTTCTCGGCAACCATACTGCCAATTGCAACGGCTTTCTATGTTTGCGAAGCTTTCGGCTTTGAAGCCGGGATCGACAAAAAATGGAAACAGGCTCCCGAATTTTATTTCCTCTATACCCTGATCATCATTCTTGCGGTCATTATCATTTTAATGCCGAATGCACCACTGATAGGGATTTCCATATGGTCCCAGGTATTGAACGGCATGTTGCTGCCCGTGGTTCTCATCTGCATGATGCTGCTTGTGAATAACAAAAAGATCATGGGCGAACATGTGAACAAGAGGCTGGGTAATATAATCGGCTGGGGCGCAGTGGTTGTACTGATCGCTCTTTCACTGACGCTGCTGGTGATGCCGCTGTTTACCTGATCGCTTGCATATTTGCAACACTGCTGTCGTTCACACATCACACCGCCGCTTTCATTCGCATCTTTGCATCGCGGCTACGGTGGCTGCGGAGCCTATCATCATATCGCTCCGCTACACCGTAGCAGCGGTGTGCAAGTGCACGCGACAAAACTTGTGTTAAACTACATCCGGGAATGACGGTTATTTCTTCTTCACATCCTTCCAGCGGAAAGTAGCGATCATATGCTCGATGTCTTCTTTCAGAAAGCCGATAACGGGTTGAAGGGAATCATTGTTGGGCACAAGATTGAAATACAGCGCCCCACGGACGAACTTCGCAACGCTGTCGGTAAGATAAAACTGGAAAGTCGAAGCCGCATCAGAGCCCTTGATGTCATAAACCAGTCCGTAAACCCTGCGGGCAGTATCAATGAACTCCCGCTGCTGTATCGCATTGGCCTTCGGGATATGCTTGTTCACCAGGGTCCGTGAATCCTCAAGATATTGTTGAAGATGTTCTTTGTCGTTGACCACCTTATAACTGAAATGCAGCTGCGCATGAAATGGCACATATACTATGTTGATCCAGTATGGCTCGGTCATGCGTGATGTGTCAGCAACGATCTTCGCATAAACCGGGTATTCGAAAGTATAAGGAAAGTTTGTGTCGAACTTCCTGTAAATTTTTTCGGGCAGGTCAATCCTGTAATACCCCCTTGGCTTAGGCGTGAAGTCGGAATTGCAGCTGCACAGCGCCGAGACTAGAAGCAAGATCAGGATTAAGTGTTTCATTGACAAAAAGTAGCGAAATAGCGAAATAGCGAGATAGCGAAACAAAGTAGCGAAATTATCTAAGTGAACAATTTCGCTACTTCGCCACCTCACTACTTCGCTACTTTTAAAACGGTAAATCATCCTCCGGTGTAGGCGGTGAGAACGATTCTTCTTTGTCGGCCGATGCAGGAGCTGCGCCTTCTTCACGCCTTCCGCCTCCGCCTCCGAGCATCTGAAGCACGTCGCCCATGATCTCGTAGATGAATTTCTTTACACCGTCCTTGTCTTCGTATTCACGTTTACGGATACGCCCTTCGACATAAACGGTATTCCCTTTTTTCAGGTAGTTTTCGGCAACTTCAGCCAGTCCTCTCCACAGAACTATGTTATGCCATTCGGTATGTGACGCTTTTTCACCGTCCTTGCCCTTGTATTGTTCGGTGGTTGCAAGGGAGAAACTTGCTTTCTTTACCCCGTTGTCAAACCTTGTAACCTCAGGATCCCTCCCGAGATTTCCTACCAAAATCACTTTGTTGATTCCAGCTGCCATAATTGGAAATTTTTAAGTGAAACAAAAGTACTCTATTTTCTCCTTAATCCGCCGAGTGTTGAAAAGTGATAGGGTTGCGGCATATTTTTTTTTGACTGCGGATGTTGCTCGCATCTTTGCTCAATCCTTATGTTGCAATATTTCCGATCTTTGCAGATAAATTTCACCCAGTAACCTAATAACCATTCACCATTCACCATTCACCGTTCACCATTCACCGTTCACCATTCACCGTTCACCATGAAACACCCCCTCACCCTCACCCTCCTCCTCCTCCTTCTCCTTCCTGCCCTCATCCGCGCCCAGACCTTCCAGGAAGTGAAAATTCACGCCGCCCCGGAAAGTCTTAAAACTATAGCATCCATGGGCATTGCGGTCGACAACGGGACCTGCGGCAACGGTACCTGGCAAACCATCCTCAGCACAGCCGAAGTTTCAAAGGTCAGGAACGCAGGCTTTGTCATCGAAATAATCCATGCAGATTATTCAAAATACATATCCGATCGCAACAAAGCCGCCTCCGAAGAAGTGAAAGAGATCAACAGGCAGATCCTTACAAAAAGCATAACAACAAACGCATATCCCGTACCTGCGCATTTCGAGCTGGGTTCCATGGGCGGATATTACACCCCCCAGCAGGTGCTCAACGAACTCGACAGCATGCGGCTGTTTTACCCGACCCTGATCAGCCAGAAAGCAGTTGTAGGAAGCCAGCAAACGATAGACTTCCAAAATATCTATTTCGTAAGGATCTCGAACACCCCCGATCAGTCAACGAACAAACCAAAGATCATGTACAATTCGCTCATCCACGCCCGCGAGCCTATGGGGATGCAGCAGCTGATGTTCTTCATGTGGTACCTGCTCGAGAATTACAATACCAGTGAAGATGTGAAATACCTCGTCGATAATCTTGAACTTTATTTTATTCCAAATATGAATCCTGATGGCTATGCGTGGAATTATCAGACCGATCCCGGCGGGGGCGGGATGTGGCGCAAGAACCGCAGGGATAACGGGGGAGGAAATTTCGGCGTTGACCTGAACAGGAATTTCGGCTATATGTGGGCTTACGATAATAACGGCTCCTCGGGCTATCCCGGCGATGAAACATACAGGGGTGCATCGCCTTTTTCTGAAGCCGAAACACAGGATTTCAGAGATTTCTGCGTGGCGAAAAAATTCAAAATGGTATATAATTTTCATACCTATGCCGATATCACCATTTACCCATGGTGTTATAAAACCGCAATGACCCCCGACAGCCTTACCGAATATGCTTTCACCGACCGCATGACTGCAAAAAACGGCTACCTCACCGGACCCCCGGGACGTATATTATATAATACCAACGGCGACGCCATGGACTGGGCATATGGCGACAGCATACTGAAACCAAGGATAACTGTTTTTACTACGGAAACAGGTAATAATACCGACGGTTTCTGGCCGGCTCCAAGCCGTATTATCCCCCTTGCCGAAGAAAACATGTATGCCAACCTTCAGGCTGCAAGGCTTACCCTGCCTTATGCCGAGGTCATGGATCTGGGCACTGTGATCAACCCGGTACGCGATGCATATTTTCCTTTCCAGTTTACAAGGCTGGGGCTGACCGACAGCACCGATTATACTGTTTCTGTCAAATCGCTTGATTCACTGTTGTTTAACAGCGTGGGGTCAGGTAAAGTGATCCATTACCCGGCTAAGCATATACCTTATATTGATTCAATACAGTATTCACTGGTCCACGATATACAGATAGGCCAGAAATACCGTTTTATCTGGCAGATCGATAATGGCAAGACCATACTCAGGGATACTGTTACAAAATACTACGGATGGCCTATGGTCCTGCTCAGCGACAGTTGCAATACCATGGCAAACTGGACCTCCACCAAATGGAATATCACCAATAAAGCCTCGCATTCGGCCCCCAATTCACTCACCGATTCACCCAACGGATCTTATCCAAATAATGCCAATAGTATTGTTACTCTGAGAAATAATCTTTCAATTGGGTCATCGCCCGTTGCCGTAGTCGAATACTGGGTGCGTTACAGCATAGAAAAGAGCATGGACTACTGCCAGGTTTCAACCTCGCAGAACAGCGGGGGCAGCTGGGTCAAGCAGGCCACGAGGTACACCAGCAACGGTTCCACAAACCAGAACTTTCCTAATCCGATTTACGACGGCAACCGGGATTGGTCGCAGGACAGGATCGTTCTTGAAAATGCAGCCGGGACCAGCCTTTTGCTGAAATTCGCCCTGATCTCCGATTACGACCTCATCACCGGCGACGGCATGTACCTCGATGATTTCAAGGTGTCGGTTGTCGACATGACCTATAACGGCATAGACCCAAGCGGGAACCTCCTTGGTTTCATCTCCGGTCCAATGCCCAACCCCGCGGTAAGCAGCGTTACAGTAAACTACCAGCTCCCCGATAACTCTCACGCTAAGGGAAGTTTCCAGTTTCCAGGCAGCAGTGGCTACCCACTGCAAGGTGAAAAAACCGGCGGCTGCAGTTTCCAGCTTCTCGATATGAAAGGAGTCCTCATGAAAGAGGTACCCCTTACCTCATCCGCAGGCAGTATAAAATTCAATGTTACAGACCTTCCCTCAGGAGTTTACCTATACCGAATCAGCGGGGGCTTTGGAACAACGGCCGTTAAAAAGCTGGTGGTTGCTCATTAGACTTTGAAACCTTCTTTTTGATGATCAGGTCCGGGGTTTTGATGATCAGGTCTTTGATATTATTATATTCCCTGATCCTCAGTGACTTTCTCCGCCTCCAGATCAGGGAAGGGCTTTTTTCCATTTCTTTGGCAGTCAGGTTATAATCCCAGATGTAGATCAATTTTGCAGCAAGTTTATAATCTTTTGGATGCCATGAGTCATACAGATCCTGGTAAAATCTGAAAAGCATGGTCAGAAAGGCAGATTCTTCCCTGTCCCTTAAATCCATATAAAACCGGTTTCCATGCCCGCTTCTGAGCTTGTCCATTCGTGTTTCGGCCCTCGTAATTCCATGGCCCACTATCCCGTAAAACATGTGTTTTCGCTTCGGGACATCGATTTCACCATAAGTGATCACATACCGCAATTCAAAAGGTTTTTCCTGTAACAACAAGGCTTCTTCCAGTTGAAAGATCAAAGAGAACCCCGCTTTCACACTCTCCAATGCACACAGGAATTCCTTATGAAGATTAAACATATGGATGGAGTAGAGACAGTCAAGGTTTTTGGGAATAACCCCTTCGATAAAATTTATAAATAGCTTGATCTCAGATGGTTCAAGCCGTCTGTTTCCCTCACGGCTAATCTCTGCTGCAAGTATATAGGCTTCCATAATTTTATGATTTTACTGACTGAGGATTTTGGATTGTATTAATAATGACAGGTAGAAATGGAAAAAGATTGCATCATCATTTGAAAATTTTTCTAATCGACAGAATATCAGATGAATAAATTTTATTTAGAACCCGGATCCTCCCTGTGGGATTTCATTTTTGTCACTGTGGACTTTTGCATAAAAAGTGCAAAACACCCTCTCATTGCAGAAAATATGCAATAAGGGTAGCGATTGCATAAAAAGTGCAAAACACCCTCTCATTGCAGAAAATATGCAAAGAAAAATCCCGGGAAAAGTGTTATGGGTGAGTCCTGGGGTGAGGAACTACTTGTAAGAGGGGGCAAACGGACTCGGTAAGGGGGAGGTGAAAAAGTGTCACGACCGTCACGCCTTCTTATTCATCACATCCATCTGCTTCTGAATGGTTTCGTCGTGGATGGCTTCGAGGAGGCGGATCACGAACTCGCGGTTGAGGCCGAGGCGGATGCCGTGTTCGATACGGTCGCGGATGATCTTGTTCCAGCGTTTGAGCTGGAGGATGGTGATGCGGTTTTCTTTCTTGTAACGCCCGATTTCTTCGACCACACTCATCCGCCTTGCTAAAATATCAATAAGTTCTTCGTCGAGTTTGTCGATTTCGCTCCTGAGTCCTTCGAGTTTGGTTTTAAATGCAAATGAGCCTGTTTCCTTGCGGATGACCAGGGATTTCAGGAGCTTGCCGAGACGTTCGGGGGTGATCTGCTGGCGTTTGTCGGTGAGGGCGTCTTCGGGGCGGTAATGGGTTTCAATCATCAGCCCTGTCATCTCCAGGTCCATGGCTTTCTGGGCAGTGGGGAGGAGGAGTTCGCGTTTTCCGCAGATGTGGCTGGGGTCGTTAAGCATGGGCATCTTTGGGTACATGCACATGAGCTCGATGGGGATTTCCCACATAGGGGCATTACGGTAAGGGCTGCGGGTGAAGAAAGAAAAACCACGGTGAACCGCAACGAGTTTGTGCAGGCCCATCTGGTTGAACCGTTCGATGGCGCCGGTCCAGGTCTGAAGATCCGGATTCAGTGGATTCTTGATCATCAGAGGGATGTCGTGCCCCTGCAATGCCTCACCTATCTCCTGTATCGAGAAAGGATTGACCACAGTACGCGCGCCAATCCACAGTATGTCAATATCATGCTCAAGCGCTTCCCTCACATGCCCCGGTGAAGCGACTTCCACAGTAAGTAATAAACCGGTATCCTGTTTGACTTTCTGAAGCCACTTCAGGCCTTTCTTGCCGACGCCTTCAAATGAAGAAGGCCGGGTGCGGGGTTTCCAGATGCCCGCGCGAAACACCTTGACTTCCGGAATTTTCACAAGTTCAGCAGCAGTGGCCCTGACCTGCTTCTCGCTTTCGGCGCTGCATGGACCCGAAACCACCAGAGGCCTGCCGTCGAAAGGCAGCCAGGATTTAAGTGGGGCGATGTGTAACGGAGGGGTCATTGCACGCTTATTTGCGGCAAAGGTACGAAATTCGTGATCCGTGAACCGTGATCCGTGACTCGGTTCACGATTCACAATTCACGGTTATTCAAACAACTTCTTATGGCACTCAGTACAGAAATAGGTTTTCCAGTTATCCTTCACATCCACCGGGTGCTGGAAACCCAGGGATTTGTCGAAAGCTGAGTATGCAATATTTCCTGTCGGGCCCTGGGCAACGATGGAGTGGCAAAGGTCGCAGTCCTTCGAGATGAATTTGCCGTCGGTCGATTTATGTTTGTCGGAATGGCAGCGGAAACAGCCGTTGCTTTCAAGGTGGCCGATATGGTTCAGGTATGAGGAGGCCTCAACCTTCATGCCTGGGAAGGTATTATTATTGTATGCCTCCTGGATCGCAGCGATGGCTTTGTCAATATCCTTACGGCGGCTTGCAAGAACATCCTTCAGTGTGTCGGAATAGAAACCAAGGATTGTCGACTTGATGGTCATCATCGCGGTATCCTCATTGGTGTAAGGATTCTTGAGAGCTTCCATTGCGGCCTTTTTTATGTAAGGGATATCCTTGGGAATGTCGCCTGCAACCATTGCATTGTCAACATAAACGGGGGCCGAGCGGTAGAGGTGTGAAGGACGGTTGTGGCAATCCATACAGTCCATAGTGCGGACAGGCAGGGTGTCCATGGCTTTTTTGTCGAGCTTGTTATCCTCATCCTGGAAAACCCTCACCTCGCCTGTCTTCAGGTTGGTGTAACGCACCCATGGAATGGATTCGCGGTCTTTGCTGCTGGCAATGTATTCGATCTTGAAATTCTGGTTGATATGCCAGTGGATGCCTTCGGTAAGCCCGAGAGCGCTATGCTGGGGGCCTATTTTCATGACCATGGAAATGTTCCATTCTGTACTTGCTTTGTTTGCAAGGTAACCCTGTTGTATACGAAGTGTACGTGAATAAAATTTCTGGGGCCAATGGCAGCGTTCGCAGGTTTCCCTTGCAGGACGAAGGCTTGCGATAGGAGTAGGGATCGGCCTGGGATATTTGTTGAAGAGTACCGAATAAACCTGGTACAGCCCCGAAAGCTTTGACTTTACATACCAGCTGGCACCTTGTCCGACGTGGCATTCCACGCAGGTTACCCTCGCGTGTGGCGAATGATTGTAAGTCGTGAATTCAGGATTCATCACCTTGTGGCAAAGTTGTCCGCAGAATTCAACAGATTCGGTATAATGAAAAGCCTGGTAACTTCCGACCGCAGAAATCATCAGTATAACAAAAGTGATGATGGATATCCTGATAACGCTGTTGCGTTGTTTCCTGATGTTCATATTCAGGATGGGCCAGCGCAGGGTCGGGTCGATTTCCTCATACTTCTTCCTGAAGGAAATCAGAATCCCTATCGGGATCATGATGAGACCCAGGACCAGGAATGCGGGCAGCACTATGTAAAGATATACGCCGAGGTAAGTATTGGTGTCCCTTGAAAGGAAAGAGAAGATCAGGACGATGATCATTAGCAGGAGGCTGTTAACGACAAGGATGAAGCCAGTAATACTCAGCCAGTTATAAATAGATTTAGGTATCTTCATAGGTGAAGGGTTTGATTTTGTTTCGTCACACCAAAGGTAAAAAATATTCCGAATCCTGCTAATAATTTAACAGAAGAATTTTGCCCTCACATCACACCAGCAGCTGTCGCTTGCAACATCACAACGCCGCTACGGTGCAGCTGTGACGCTCGCACGAACACATCGCTGCTACGGTTGCTGCGTCGCTCCCGACATTCCTAAAAGCCCCGGCCATATCGAGGCTCCTTGCACCTGATGCAGCTTATGTGTTGTGCTTCGCGTTGAACAGAGTTCACTGTTCACGCGAAAAAATTACCTTTGCAAAAAAATCCGGGAAATGGAGCATTTGCGAAGGAACAAGGTCTGCGACCTGCTGAAATCGACTGAATACGGAAAAGAAGTGCTGGTGAAAGGCTGGGTGCGCACCCGCCGCGGGAACAAGAACGTTCAGTTCATCGCACTGAACGACGGAAGCATCATCCACAGCATTCAGGTTGTGATCGACTTGCAGCAGTTCACCGAGGAAGCCCTCAAGCCCGTAACCACCGGCTCATGCATAGCCGTGAAAGGGATACTGGTCGAGTCCAAAGGTCAGGGACAAACCGTCGAGATCCAGGGACGTGAGATCGAAGTTTACGGCAGCGCCGATCCCGAAACCTATCCCTTGCAGAAAAAAGGCCATTCCCTTGAGTTCCTCCGCGAGATCGCCCACCTCCGTCCCCGCACCAACACCTTCGGAGCCGTGCTACGCATACGCCACGCAATGGCTTATGCCATCCACAAGTATTATAATGACAACGGCTTTTTCTACCTGCATTCGCCCATCATTACCGGCAGCGATGCCGAAGGCGCAGGGGCCATGTTCAGGGTCACCATACTCGACCCGAAAAATCCGCCTTTGAAAGAAGACGGGCATGTTGATTTTACACAGGATTTCTTCGGTAAGGAAACCAATTTAACGGTCTCCGGGCAGCTCGAAGGCGAGCTCGGGGCAATGGCGCTTGGACTGGTTTATACCTTCGGACCGACGTTCAGGGCCGAGAATTCAAACACTCCCCGCCACCTGGCCGAGTTCTGGATGATAGAACCCGAAATGGCCTTTTACGATATCACCGATAATATGGACCTGGCGGAAGACTTCCTGAAATACCTGATGCAGTACGCCCTTGATCATTGCATGGACGACCTTGAATTTCTTAATAATATGTACGATAAGGAACTCATCGAACGGCTCAAACAGGTCATTGCAAATAAATTTGAAAGGCTTACTTATACGAAGGCTGTAGAGATACTTATGGCTTCCGGACAGAAATGGGAATTCCCCGTTTCCTGGGGCACCGACCTGCAGAGCGAGCATGAACGCTACCTCGTGGAAAAGCATTTTGGCAAGCCGGTGATCCTCACCGATTATCCCAGGGACATCAAGGCTTTTTACATGAAGCAGAACGACGACGGCAAAACCGTTCGCGGCATGGATGTGCTCTTCCCGAAGATTGGCGAGATCATCGGCGGCTCGCAGCGCGAAGAAAGCCTCGAAGCCCTCACCCGCCGCATCCACGAGATGAACATCCCCGAAAAAGACGTGTGGTGGTACCTCGACACCCGCAAGTTCGGAACCGCCCCGCATTCAGGCTTCGGACTGGGTTTCGAACGCCTCATCCTCTTTGTCACCGGCATGGCCAACATCCGCGACGTCATCCCATTTCCGCGAACGCCGAAGAACGCAGAATTCTGATCGGGAACCGTGACTCGTGAGCCGTGATCCGGATCACGAGTCCTGAAATTCGGATGACGTTAGGAAAAGATTATGCAGGGTTCGGGATTTGATTCTTTATTTTTATAGTATATTTGCACCCCAATAGGACTTGACATAAATATCGAACAGGATGCCGGTAAAGAAGCTAAAGATCAATAAGATAGACATAGACTCCCTGGATAAGACCCCGGTTATCACAATCGACAAATCAACTGATTACTCCCTGGAGTTGATTTCCAAAAACATAATAAAGCATATCACGATAACCGATCTCGAGGGAAAGGTCGTGCACGAATCCGATATCAACGGCAACAAATTCGTGTTCACTTATCACGCCAACTGCAAGGACATGTTTTTGCTGAATATAAAGAAGCAGAAGCAAAAAGGCGAGTCTCAGATCCTTATACTCTGAGGATTCGGGAATTTTCATTCACCCAATTACTAAAATCATTTTTTGCTTGCGCATCACAACGCTGCTACGGTGTTGCGGAGCGATGTCATGATATGCTTTGCCAGCCGGCACCAGGCTCCTGGCACCTGATGCAGCTTTTGTAAATATGCGAGCCCCGGGCAACCTTTTCGCAATTCAGGGTTATATTTACAGGATGATATTTTCGAGGAGGGATACTTCAGCAAAGAAGCCCGCGAGGGATTCCATCGGTGCATTGTACGACAAACATGCCCCCTGGCTGCTTGCAGTATGCCTCCGCTATACGGGAAACCGCGAAGACGCCGAAGATGTGCTGCACGATGGATTTATGAAAATAATCCGCAGTATAGAAACGTACACCGAGAAGCAGACCGGCAGCCTCGAAGGCTGGATGCGCAGGATCATGGTGAACACCGCTTTGAACTACATCAGGGACCATAAAAAGGACCCTCTTCTTGCAACCCTGGAGCCGGTGCCCGAGATTGTCGGCGAAGATGATGATCATGATGATTTCGGCGGATGGGATCTCACCAAAGATCAGCTCATGGAAATGGTGTGCGAGCTTCCGGCCGGGTACCGCACCGTCTTCAACCTCTACGTAATGGAGGACTACTCGCATAAGGAAATCAGCGAGCTGCTGGGCATCTCTGAAAACACATCCAAATCACAGTTATCTAAAGCAAGGAATTTTTTAAGGAAACGCCTCCTGGAATATCAAAAAGTAATTAATTATGCAAAAGCAGAATCCAATAGATGACCTCTTCCGCCGTGGGTTGGCGGATTACCGGGTGAGGCCTTCGGATGAACGAAAGGAAGCGTTCATCACCGAGGCATCCGGCAAGCAGGGGAAACGGCCATGGGCAGGCTGGTGGTTCATCGCAGGAACAGTCCTGGTGATTATGGGAGTGGGGATAGCGCTGCTCCTTAGCCGGGACAGGGATGTCCGCCTGGCTGATAAACAGCAGGTTATGAGTGAAAAAGTGATGAGTGATGGAAGTAAAGCAACATCCGGCGAAACCCACATTGCCGGACCAGGCACCTCTGGCGGAAAAACCTCAGCGGCAGCAGGCACTATCCATAAACCCACTACGGCACTGATCGCAGCAAACACTCTGAAAAAAGCGGCAGAGAAGCCGGCGGCCGGCTTGCATGAAACTCCCGCAGTTTCAGTTCCACCCGCGGAGCCATCCGCAGTCATTAAAGTAAATGAAACAACGAATGCACAACTTACAAAGACCGATGAAAAAATAAATACTCCGGAAATTGCAGCAGCAGTGGCGCCGCCGGCTGCAGAGCCAAAGACCGAACCGTCCATGAAACCGGCAGAACCCAAGGTCCAACCCAAGACCCTGAACGAAGAAAAACTGCCGGCTACCAAAACGAGCAGCCATCCGCAGAAAAACTGGAACATCAGCACAGGCATTTATTATACGCCCGAGTGGATGTTCAACACCCTGAACGGAGATAAATTCGTGAACAATGCGGGGATAGAAGGCACGTTTCATTTCGGGAATTATTCGGTGAGGACGGGCGTGGGGCTCAGCATCACCAACGGCTGGCACGAGGTGCTGGTGCAGTCGAACCCATACCTCGGCGCTTACAAGGCCCTGGATTCCATTACGTTTTCGTGGAGCAAAGACGGCAGCAAGCTCAATCCCACTTATTATATGACAGGGACCACTGTTTACGATACGGCCAAAGAATATACTTACTCATACGTGCAGAAGCGCTATACTTATCTGCAGGTGCCCCTGGTGCTGGGGTATGACTTCTGGCATAACAACTGGCTGAGGCTGGGAGCAAGGGCCGGAGCTGTGATGTCGCTGTTGGTGAATACCCAGAACCTGACTACTACCTATGATGCCGGCAAGGATCGCGTCATTTCTATTAATAATGTGACCCCCGACCGCATTCAGCTGAACTGGCAGGCGATAGGAGGGCTCAACGCCACCTTCAGGCTGTCGAGGCGGTTTTGCCTGGAGCTCGAGCCCGAGATGCGGTATTATTTTAATTCGGTTTACGAATCGTCGGATATTACTACCAAACCCTGGAGCATTGGCGTGCGCGCTGCGGTTCTGGTTAATTTTTAATGCATCCAGTTTTTATAGGAGTGAAGCACATCACACAAGCCGCATCAGGTGCAAGGATTCATGCCATTGATTTACCTCACAACAGATCCTCATCACGTCTGATGATCCTCCTATCAGTCGCAGCGTAGGAATTGAACAGTTTTTCCTGGGCCGGTGAAAGAGGTTCTACATGGTATTTAACTTCAATCAATGTCTTATCAGGCAGGTAAAAATCAATCTCGGTCTTGTTTTCATAGATATACTCCGGATCATACTTGCGAAGCCTGAGATAAACATAATTCTCAAACAAGCTCCCTTTATCCCTGAAGCCGGTAAACAAGCACCGGATACCAGTATCGGCAGCATAGATCTTTTTAGGTGAAAGTATACGTTCGTTGGTCTTGCCATGACGCCTTACCAAGTGGATCAGGTAAGTGTCTGCAAACATTTCAAGATATCGTCTCGCTGTATCAGGCGAAAGCTGAAGCACATTGGCGATCTTGTTTACACTGAATTGCTTTCCTGCCCTCTCCATCAGAAGCAGAAAAAAATCCTTCAGGATTCGAACATCCCTTACCTGTTGATTCGCAGCAATATCTTTATAAATAATGTCATCAACAAGTTCCCGCAGATAGTCTGGATTGCCTGAGAGCACATAAGCCGGAATCCCGCCGGTCTTCAGAAAATCCTCAAAATAATTTTCCTTAAGCCCGGAATCTGCAGGTGCAATACTGATCTTTTTAAAATCGAGGTATTCGGTGAATGTCAAAGGACTCACTTCGATATCAAAATGCCGGCCGGTCAGATAAGCTTTCTTGCTTTTCAGAAGAGAAGCACTTGATGCCGAAGCAATGATCTTTACCCTCTGGGAATCGGTGAGGGTTTTAAGTTGGAGTTCATATTCATCCTTATAGGTAACTTCATCAAGGAATAGATAAACCAGTTCAGTAAACTTAAGTTTGTTTATTTTCCTGAACTCCTCAACAATATCGATAATGGAGTTTTTCTGAAGCTGGTAATCGTCCAGGCTGACATACAATATTTGTCTGCTCTCAGCAACTGAATCCCTGATCATGCGATGAATTGCCATCTTCATAAGCGTGGTCTTTCCTATCCTTCTCAGCCCGGTGATAAAGATGACCTGGGGGTTTGACAGTTGCCTTTCCAGTTCCGAATCAGCTGAAGGTCGGGCTATTCCAGGAACATCTTGCAATGGTCCCGACCACCAGGGATTGTATCGGTGCAGAACAGTTTCCATATCTTTTTTTGCAAATATACGACAGCATCGTATATTTTGCAAGTATTTTATACGTTAGCGTCGTATAAGTATTTAAGGCTGCAGGAAAATTCCCTCATCTCTTTATAAGGAGCGAAGCATATCACACAAGCCGCATCACGTGCCATGAGCGAAGCATATCACACAAGCCGCATTATTTAAATGAGCATTTTGCATAAGCGGCATCAGGTGCAAGGAGCTTTATAAATGGTAGAGAAATAAATCATAACGTCGCTCCGCAGCCACCGTAGCCACGATGCAAATATGCGAATGAAAGCGGTGGTGTGTTCATGAGAGCTTCCCCACTGCACCGTAGCAGCGGTGTAATATGCGAGCGACCAGGCAACCTTTTAAAATATACGTGTTATATTTACAGAAGCTTCAATAAAGCAATTAACAAACAACCAAAATCTGCCCCAATGAAAAAACTTATTCTCTTACTGATGATGTGGTTAGCAGCAGCCGGGATGACCGCCACCGCCGACCAGCTCCACGTTTCGGGCTATGTCACCGACAGCGCCAACGGAAACGCCCTCAACCTGTACCCCGTCCATATCGACATCGATTCGGCTACGGGCGGGTTCGTTTTTCACCATACTGTATTTACCAATGCCAACGGCTATTATGCCGATACCGTTGTTTTCAACGGAGGCGCACTTACCGGCATTGTTAAAGTATCCGTATGGGACTGCAGGCAGATCCTGCATATGGAAAATTTTTACTTTCACCCCGGGGCCCTGAATTTCACCCATAATTTTGCCATCTGCTACGGCACACCCCCGCCCCCCTGCCATGCCGATTTCTATCCTACTGCAGCACCGCCCCCGCCAAATCCACTGAACCTCCATTTCGTCAACACCTCGGTTGGCGCAAACGGCCCCTGGCATTGGGATTTCGGTGACGGAACAACGTCAACGCTTTTCGATCCTATCCACCTGTTCGCAGCAGCCGGTGTATATAATGTCACGCTGATGATGGGCGACAGCTCAGCAGGTTGCTTCGACATGAGGACCCATGCCATCCAGGTAGGTGATTCAACCGGCGGATGCCATGCCCAGTTCACCTGGACCTGCGATTCGAACACCATGATGAAGACAGTTCATTTCTTTGATCTTTCATATCCGGCACCGGTACTCTGGTTATGGGATTTCGGTGATTCCGCATCCGGTGGAAGTAACATTTCAACCTTGCAGAATCCCACCCATGTCTTTACTGTGGATGGCGTATACCATGTATGCCTCACTATGTATTCCAACTCACCCCAGTGCAATGCGACAGAATGCCACGAAATTCACGTGGGTAACCCGCCGCCACCCCCCTGCAACAGCTGGTTCACCCATATGAACAACTGGCTGCATGTGAATTTTGAAGGCCATATGGCGGGCAACGTACCTGCATCCTATAGCTGGGCTTTCGGAGACGGCACTGCAGATACCGGCCGACTTGTACAGCATAATTTTGCAGCTGCCGGGAATTACGAAGTGCACCTCACCACTGTGACCCTCGATACCAACCAGTGCACCTTCACCAGCATGCAGCATATACAGGTCGGCGACAGCGCCAATCTGCACCAGGTCTACGGACAGGTGTTTGCAGGCAATTTCCCGATGGAACACGGGCTCGCAATGATCTTTTCGAATGACACCGTCGCCGGAGGCATGCCTTTCTTTGCCATGTCGCCCCTCGACTCAGCCGGAATTTACATGTTCCCTTACGTCCCCAGCGGTCAGTTTGTGATCTGGGCCCTTCCGTTTGATTCCTTAGGCGGATATCTGCCTACCTTCTATCTGCATTCCCTGTTCTGGGAGCAGGCCACGAAGATCACGCTCGGTAATCCGCAGAACCCATACAATATCAGCCTGATCCATGCCACCAACGGACCCAACGGACCCGGAGGCATCAACGGACATGTGAACATGCAGGGACTCAAAACAGCCACCCCCGACCAGATCGCCATGATACTGACCGATGAACAGGGCAACCCCATAGGGTTCAGAAGGGTGAGTGCAAGCGGAACCTTTGATTTCAGCAATATGGCCTACGGCACGTATTTCCTGAAACCCGAGCTCGCCAACACCACCAGCGACCTGGTGAAAGTCGTGCTCAGCGCTGCAAATCCCATACCCGTCGTCAACATGACCTATAACGGCAAAACCATCCTCGGAATTGGCGAAGTTTCGGCTGTGGAAAGCTTCACGGCTTATCCCAACCCCGCAAAAGATGTGCTGAACCTGAACATTAAGATGGTGAGCTCAGCGAACGCCACCATAGAGATCTACAGCTTCACCGGCCAGAAAGTGTTGAACCAGAACCTGGTCCTGACCAAAGGCTCGAACACCCTAAGCCTGGATATGAGCCTGATGAACTCAGGATTGTATACACTGCGGATCACATCCGCCGAAGGCATCAGGATTATCCAGAAAATCGTCAAAGAATAGCGTTCTTTTTTATACCTGATTCACGTTAGTAAATGCAGCGGCGGCCCGGATTACCGGGCCGCTGCGCTTTTATATAACTTGATGGAACAGGTGATATCCCTTGATGCCCTCGTAATTCAGCTTAATCCCCTGATCAAATAACGCCTGGTATTCTGCGGCGGTTCTTATAAATGCCGGGGGATCATACCGTTGCGCAACAGCATTGACAAGGCTGATGCGGCTCACCGGGAATACATCCTCGAGGATCAGTAGTTTTCCACCCGGCTTCACCACCCTTTTGATTTCTTTTATTAAGTATGCGGATGTGGGAGCGTCGACATTATGAAATACCCCGATCAGCAAGACAGCATCCATGCTTTGATCCCCGAAAAAAGATCAATGGATTTATGGACCTTAAAATGCCCCTTGAAATATTTACTGATTGCCCTCTTTTCTGTATAAAAATTCATCCTTCCAGCCCTCCTGAGGAAAAGGAACAAGCCAGGTTTTGACGCAATCCAGTATAGCAGGCGGTGCAGCATGACACGAAGATAGGTTTTTTAATCTCTCCCGGTAATTTCCACGCCCCTCGGGCTGGAACCAGGGGTTAATACGAATGTATTTTGCAACCGGCACCTGGGCTCTGCAATAGAACCCGGGACGAATATATACAAATCATTCATTTACAGTTTGTAATATGCTTTCCGGAATTTGTTACGACTGAAATCAATTATGGGTAAAGTATTATATGTGATGAGTAAAATATTTCGGCACGCATAACCCATAATATACAATAAATGCACAAAAAACGCACAAAAACGGTACATTATATGTATATTTGCAAAAAGCCTGAAAATGGAGTTTGAATTCGATGAAGAAAAAAGTAAATCAAACTTTCTGAAACACGGAATCGATTTTGTGCAGGCTCAGGATTTATGGGATGACCCGGAACGTGTCTTTATTCCTGCCAGAACAACGGATGAACCAAGGTATCTGTTGATTGCAATGATTGGACATGAAACCTGGTCTGCAATATTCACTATTAGAAATGAAACCGTACGGATCATATCCGTTAGAAGATCACGCCAAAATGAAAAAGAAATCTATCAGCGCTGAGACGCTGGATGTGAAATTCGATAAAGGGGAAGATATTACAGAATATCTTGATCTCTCAAAAGCCCGGCGACCGGGTTTGAAGCAAAAAAGGATAAGTGTCGACTTCCCGTCCTGGATGGTACATGAGCTTGACCGTGAGGCAGAAAGGCTTGGTGTGCCGCGTCAGTCTGTCATCAAAGTCTGGATCTCGGAACGACTGAAATCATACTCCGCATGACCGACGACCGCCCCTGGTACGCAGTTTATACGAAATCGAGGCATGAAAAAATGCTGGCCGACCTGCTGAATGAGAAGCATATCGAGGCATATGTGCCCCTGCGAAGGGTGCTCAGGCAATGGAGCGACAGGAAAAAACTCGTCGACGAACCCCTCATCAGGTCCTATTGTTTTGTAAGGCCGCTTCCAAACGAATATTATGAAGTGCTGAACACCCAGGGCGCTGTGCGCTACATCTGGTTCTCGGGCAAACCCGCGCCCATCCCCAACAAGCAGATCGATATTTTAAAAGCCATCACCGGCGCCGATGTGGAAGTAGATGTCATCGCCGGCGGCCTTCAGAAAGGCACGACAGTACAGGTTAATGCCGGCCCCCTCGCCGGACTGGTCGGTGAACTGATCTCGGTCGCCGGGAAAAAGAAAGTCCTGGTAAGGATAGATCACCTGGACCAGGTACTGACGGTTTCGATTTCACCCTTGCTTCTTGAACCGTACATGAATTCCTGAATAACTTCTTCAGGAATAGAATCCCTTATAAACAGCAAGAATGGTGATGTACCTCGTCATATTGTGGAAGTAAATGTAATCTTCCATAGAATTTCCGTGAACCGGTACAAAAAAATTCAGCCATACATAAAAATATTCCGAGTGCGTGCCCGCCACATGGGGCGCCGGGTATATTTTAAATGAATTATAATCATTGTTCCCGGGGATGCTCCAGCATTCGTCCTTATTCACCAGAGGTATACTCTCCGAATATTCGGCATAATGATAACTTGCATCGTTGTAGTCAAGCACGATTTTAGCGCTGACATTGATGGGCCATTGCTGGTTTTGCCTTAAAAACACCGAAATTTCAACCTCAATGCTGTCAGCATAACAACAAACCTTCTCGCACCTTGCTTTGAAGCTATACAGGCGGTAACCATTCACGATGGAATCACCGCTGTACCATTCGAAAGGAGGCATGTTAACAGAATCATATTCAGTATGATCTGAAGCGGTTGAATATCCTTCACAAACCACAGGCGGGGTTGTATTATCGGCTTCCTTGTCCATCTTCTGGCATGAAAGCATAAACAAACCAAGTGCGCAAAACAGAAAACCAAAGAACAGCTTTTTCATAATCAGAGATTTTATCCGGATTACTGAAATTAGTTAAAGTGCTCATGGCAAATATAATAAAACAAACAGTCAATGTCAAATGGGCCGGGTTTCACCCCGGGCGGTTAATGAAGCAGGGGCATACGGGTTCATCATGAATTTTTTATCTTTGTCAGATGAAGCGCCTCTTTGTTTTATTCACGTTCATCACGTTTATCGCATCCGGCGCGTATTCCCAGATAGTGCCCCAGGACCTCACGAACACCAACATCTACGATTTCATCGATGAGCTTGCAAATACGCAGGTGATAAGCATTACATCGGTGATCAAGCCCTACCCGAGGGAGGTGATTGCGCAGAAACTTCAGGAGGCAAGCGGCAAAAGGGATCAGCTTTCGAAACGGCAGCAGAAGGAGCTGGATTTTTATCTCCGCGATTTCAACCTCGAGCTCAAGCCCGATCTCAGCTGGATCAAAAAGAACAGCTTCTTCAAGAACAAGAAGGACTTCAGGCTGCCGTTCAACCCGCTTGAGTTCGTTTACAAAGACAGCATTTTCACCTTCGTCGTCAAACCCATTTTCGGGGTCTCGGGCATATATAACAAAAACGGCCACGCATACCATCGCTGGAACGGGGCCGAGGTCTACGGTTACGTTGGAAAGCATTTCGGGTTTTACGCCAACCTGCGCGACAACCACGAGGACCACCTCTTCACCAGTCCGCTGATGCTGAACCAGGAAGAAGGCGCGGTTTGGAAGCCATACCCCGGCGGCGCCGGCGACTACAGCGAGATGCGGGGCGGCCTCACCTGGAAATGGCGCTGGGGCGACCTGATGTTCGTAAAAGACCACATCCAATGGGGCGATAACTACCACGGCAGCAACATACAAAGCGGCCGCACGCCCTCCTTTCCATACCTGCGCTTCCACATGCAGCCGCTTAAATGGTTCGAATTCACGTGGATGCAGGCCTGGCTGGTGAGTGAAGTCCCCGATACGACCAAAACCTACACCCTTCCCACCGGCGCAAAACGCATCACCTTCTTCAACAAATACATGGCCTTGTCGATGTTCACTTTTAAGCCTGTCGGCGGATTGGATCTCTCGATAGGCAATTCGGTGGTGTATTGTGCGAGTTATATGAATCCTGCCTATATCAGCCCCTTCCTGTTTTATTTTAACTACGGATATGCCGAAGGCGACGGCAAATCGGGTTTCTACGGCAAGGAAGTGCAGACATTCATCAACATCAGCTCACGAAACATAAAACACCTCCACCTGTACGGAAACATTTTCGTGAACCAGGCGAACCTGGATGGGATCAGTTACAAAATAGGATGCAGGATGCAGGATGCAGGATTAAAGAATTTTTCGCTTACCGCCGAGTTCACAAGGAATAATAGCAAGGCCTACTATTCGGCTTTATCCACGACCACCTACCAATCCAACCAGTATCTCATGGGCAGCTACCTCGGCAGCAACTCCATTGAACTTTACGGGGCCGTAAGCTGGAAGCCAATCCGCGGGCTCCACTTCGACGCCTCGTACACCTATGCAAAGCATGCAGGCCCCGGCAGCACCCTATCCGCATACGACTTTAAAGACATGATGCTCAGCATTTCCTCCCGCTACGAGATCATCAACAACACTTATGTTTTCCTCGAATACCAGAACCGCCACGTCGAAGGCGACGTGATGTACATCCCCGCGTTTTACTTCGGAAATACCAGCTCGGTCCTGGCAGGCATGAATATTGGGTTCTGAGAGCGTAACGAACGTTCCGGCCTGGAGGGAGTATACTATAATTTTTTTATTGGTTGACAGGATTCACTTTTTTTGCATTTTGTCAACCTGCAAATTTTAACACATTAGGTATCCTGATAACTAAAGGACAGCAGCAAACTTTTTCAGGGGCTGGAAACGGGCTTTTTTATAAATGCTGGAAGGTTTGACATATCTGGCTGTTTCCACATCAAATGTCAGCTGAAAATAATAGGGATTTGCGGTATGGGTTTTTATTTTCGGATAAGACATTTTATTAAGTGTGCCTTCTCTTAATTCCTCTAACATCAATTCGGTTGCTTCAATTGCATTTTTTTTACATTCCGAGATCGTTTCACCCTGTGTATTAACAGATTTCCAGTCGAGGCATAGTACTGAAAACCCCCCTTCCTTTTCCGGTATAAGTTTGAATGTTAATGAGAGTAGTTTCATTTTATTCAGATTTACCTTCGGCTATTATTACCTGTTTCTTTATATTTTCAAGTACATTCTTTTTTACGACTTTATGGTAAGGGACGATTAAAGACTCACCGTTTTTTCTAAATTTATAGTGACTTCCCCGAACGCTTGCCAAGTCCCAATCATTCTTTTTCAATTCAATAATGATTTCCTTTGCCGTCATTACTTTTTCCCAGGAATATGCTGGTGCAATTGATCCCATTGCAAAGTTATAAATAAGGCGGATAATACCCGACTTTTATACCTTAATCCGGGAAGTTGGAAAAAGTGATATTGCAGGACAAAAATTCCTGCATCCCGCATCCCTTGACTTTCGCCCCGATTCTCACTATCTTTGGGTGGGTGTAAATCAAAGCTTTATGAGAAACCGTTACGTTCTGGCCATACTGCTGCTGGGGGCAGCTGGGATGGTGTTATTGACGACCTGCAAGAAGAAAAGCAGTGACAGCCAGGCCACTGGCAACCAGCAGGTGATCACGAAGATTGCAGGACCGGTAACAGTGACTTTCGGAACGGGGACCGTTATGACCAATAATCCTGAAGCAGACGTGGTACAGGATACATCCGCAGAAACAGACTTTAAAAATATTGCGCCCCTATTCAATGTGACAGCTTACCTGAATTACCAGATCACGCTGAACATAGGGTCAAGCCAGATACTGAGCGAGAACATCAACGCCAGCTGGGTGGTCCCCGAAAATTTTCTTAATTCCATGCCCGCGAATTCGAGGATGTCGCTGTTCGCGATGGTGTACCAGGACGGGGGCGATGAGACCATGGACGAATTCCTGCCTTTGGAAGCTGATTTCAATGAAGCGACGGGGGTTCTGAGCGCCAGCCTTCCGTACTATATCTTTACAAATACGAGGACTGCGGATAAGAACTGGGGTGCGATCCTGATGGCTGCCGCTGTGCAAGACACGGTTCCTGACCTGGTGAAGTCCATGGATGATCCTTGCGGAGGCCATACCATTTTATGTCCTGTGGGTAATTGCTCATCCACAAGCATTAGCAGTCCGTTTACCATGAACCGCCTCCATCCCATTCAAAACGAGGTGAAACCCCATACGGGGGTCGACATGAAGGTGAACAATGGCTCGGATGTGCATGCCGCGGCGGACGGCACGGTAGAGTGGATCAAGATCAACTATAAAGAGACCTGGGACCTCAAGCCCATGGGCTACGGCCTGTACATGATACTCAGGCATGCCGACGGATCAGCTACTTTGTACGGACATTTGTCGTCGACCAAATTCAAGGTTGGCCAGCATGTGAACAGGGGGGATGTGATAGCGCTATCTGGAGGGGTGCCCGGTGATGAGAGGGCCGGAGGTTCGACAGGCGCACATCTTCATTTTGAATACGTGCCCAAAGGCTGGATACTCGGCTCGAAAAACAGGATAGATCCCTTTCCGTGCATCACCACGGGAGCCTCGATACCTGTGGTCCAGAGCATTGCAGCATCAAACATCACTTCGACCTCAGCAACAGCAGGAGGGATGGTGATTTCCGACGGAGGAGCCCCTGTCACTTTCAGGGGAGTTTGCTGGAATACGGGCGGAAATCCCGGCGTTCTGGATAACGCCACCTTTGACGGAAGCGGGCTTGGCTTGTTCACCAGCGCTTTATCAGGGCTTACACCCAATACCAGGTATTACATGAGAGCCTATGCCACCAACACAAGCGGGACAGCCTACGGCACAGAGTATTCATTCACAACCACCAATGAACAGGGGCTCGACGGCTACTGGACCAACGGTAGCATTGTTTTACACTACAGCGGAAGCAGCCTTGATTTTTCCCAGGTCCTGGGTGGCACCTGGCTTGACGCCCTCAACCAGGGCTGGATCAGTATAGGAACACCCAAGTTCAGCGGCGTCGTCAAAACCGGGGCAGGGCGCTGGAGCTGCAACGAACTTTGGTGGCATACCACCGGCGGCACCATAGACGCCGTTGGATACAGCAGTGACGGAAGCATCAGCATGCTACCCGACGGCAGCATCAGCACCCTCTCAAGCAATCCCTGGACCGGAGGAACCGGGGCGGGGAGTTATACGAAGGTGAAGCCGTAGCTGGGGAACTGGGTTGCTGGGTCACTGGGTAAGGCGGCTTCGCCGGGGTAACCCAGTTATCCATGTATTTCCTATCTTCGTCTCAAATTTCACCGCATGTCAAAAATCGCACTCATCTCGGGGGTTACCGGCCAGGACGGAAGTTATTTAGCTGAACTATTGCTTGAAAAGGGGTACATTGTTCATGGGATATTAAGGAGGAGCAGTTCTTTTAATACAGGGAGGATTGACCATATTTACCTCAACAACAATGAGTACCGCGACAAGAGGATGTTCCTGCACTACGGCGATCTTACCGATTCGAGCAACCTGAACCGCCTGGTCGAAAAGATCCATCCCGATGAGATATATAACCTCGGTGCCCAGAGCCATGTGCAGGTGTCGTTTGAGGTACCCGAGTACACAGCCGAAGTAGACGCCATAGGCACCCTCCGTTTCCTCGACGCTATCCGCGAGACCGGGGTGAAGACGAAGTTCTACCAGGCCAGCACGTCGGAGTTGTACGGAAATGTGTTAACCGGGATGCAAGATGCAAGATCCAAGATGCAAGATGATCAAGATCCTGAATTCCGCATCTTGCATCGACGCGCAGCGTCCATCCTGCATCCTGCATCATTAAGCGAAACGAGTCCCTTCCGCCCGACCAGCCCCTACGCCGTTGCCAAGCTTTACGCTTACTGGATCACCGTCAATTACAGGGAGGCGTATAATTTATTTGCCTGTAACGGGATATTGTTCAACCATGAATCGCCCAGGAGAGGGGAGACCTTTGTAACAAGGAAAATTACCCTGGGAGTTTCGCGGATCATGGCCGGGAAGCAGGATATGTTACACCTCGGGAACATACATGCAGCCAGGGACTGGGGGTATACACCGGAGTATGCCGAAGGAATGTGGAAGATGCTTCAGGCCGACCGGCCCGATGATTATGTACTCGCCACCGGCGAAACGCATACGGTAAAAGAGTTCATCGATGAAGCATTCGCGTATTACGGCGAAACGCTTAATTGGGAAGGAGAAGGAGTTAATGAAACTGCAACCCTATCCGCCAGCAACAAAAAAGTAATAGCCATGGATCCCAAATATTACCGACCCACCGATGTGGAGTTTTTAAGGGGAGATCCATCCAAAGCGCTGCGCGACCTCGGATGGGCTCCGAAAGTCAAATTCAAAGACTTGGTGAAGATCATGATGGATCACGATTCGGAATCCGGGATCCGGTAATTGTTATCCAGGATCCAAGATATGCTGCATCCTGCATCTTTATATTGACTGCGGATGGCCGATTGCCGTAAACACGTATTCGGGGGATATCGGTTTGTGCAACTCAGCGGCGAGGCAAGCCCCGAAAAATCCGGGCCTCCCCGGGGGGGTATATTCTTATTTTTGCGGAGGTTTACAAGATCGGGTTTTCTTGTATTCTGTCAACCAGGCTGGCTAACATATGTACTAATCTAAATGCAAACATCGCATAGACCTTCCTTTCTGCAGGAGACAGGTTCCCGGCAAACTGATAATGGAAATACAAAAATCAAAACCAATAACAGGAGGAAAAATACAAAAATCAAAGGCGATGAAGGATTCAGGATATCTTGCATCGGCGCGAAGCGCCCCATCCCGCATCCTGTATCTGCGCGAAATTCTAATCCCTTCCATTAAATCATCATGCCCCGAATTTGCGCCTTCCAGAGTACAAAGCCTTTTCGGGGATCGGAGTTGTCATGGATGATCCTCCTGAAATTCGGAGGAGGGGATTTAAGGAATACCTGTCTGCCTGTTCTTATTAAGTTGAGCGTTGATAGTTTCTATTTGTTGTTTGACTGAAAAAAACGCCCACTTTTCTCAGCCATTGTCAGATCAACCTGACCACCTCACTCCATTGATATTAACGTTAGTAGGGTGGTCAATCAGAATCGGCAGAAGGTGGTCATTCAGGCCGGCCTTTCAAAAGATGCTATCGGGGAGGCGCCCGGGATTATAAAACACAATCCATTTTTTATGAAGATCGCATGACTGCGGATGACAATCCCCAGATAGACATAAACTTTGACAACCCTGGGTATTTGAGCAGGAGTAATTGTAACTTTACAGGCCTAATGCGCTTCACCCGGTGTTTAGCGAATAAACCATCAGCTTATGCCCGCCGACTATGAAAAAATAGCAGAACACTGCCTGCGTCACAAAAAAATCAGCGACAAGGTACTGGACCAATTTCTGATGCCTTTCATCGCCCGTAAAGAAGGGATGGACCGTAAGATGAACGCCTATACGCTGAAATACCTGCACATCATCCGGAAGATGCCCAAAGAATTCTTTCCGATGGCAATGGGTGAATACATCATGGGAAAGACCTTGACCCCCGACGGACTGATCCATAAGTACCTGAACAACATTCAACTCAGGTCGCTGGAAAAAACCGAACGCGAATTTCTGGAGTTTCAGGCTGACAATCCCTGGAGATATTGCTTTGCCCGGATTGCCGAGCGTAAGGCAAAGAATTTTTTCATCCTTCGCGATGCCTTTTATGAAGATGAGTTTCTGCTGTTTTCGCCGGGGGTGGAGGCCTTTTGGACCCAGGGCCGCAAGCAGGATCTTTATTTTCTGCTTACCGGGTTTAACGGACTTTGCTTTCATACCTACGGAAACATTTTGCCCTTTCGATCCTTCGATCCCGATGATATTTATTTTTACGGGACCGAAGTCTTTCCTGAGGTAGATTCAGATGCTTCGCTGATGGCCTCAGTGTATAAAGATCCCATCCCTTATATGATGCTTGCCAGCGGAATGGAGTTTCCTGACACGGTGAGTGGCATACATAAGCTGCGTCATTTGGTTGCTGTTGACGAGATCGCCGACGTCGATACCGGTAAGCTGAAAGAAACTTTCTCAGTTC
>Ga0118677_10002023_pt1 | contig 41681 bp, 46 predicted proteins | sample AliMusrvi5mmetaG_FD_86154 | JGI IMG/M metagenome (GOLD analysis project Ga0118677, IMG submission 86154)
GGGTAAGGTGCTGGGTCCCCGCGGCCTGATGCCGAACCCGAAGACCGGGACGGTCACGGACGATACCGCCTCCGCGGTGCGTGACAGCAAGGCGGGGCGCGTGGAATACCGCATGGATCGCAGCGGCAATGTCCAGGTTCCCTTCGGGAAGCTCTCGTTCGACGAGACCAAGCTTCTGGAGAATGTCAACGTCCTGATCGTGGCGATTCGGGCGGCGCGCCCGGCTGCGGCCAAGGGCACATTTATCAAACGCTGTACGCTCAGCTCCACCATGGGGGTCGGCCTTCGCGTGGATGTTCGAGACTAATAAAAAGGCTGGGTGCAATGAGACCGGAAAAACAGGCTATTTTTGAGGAAATCAATTCCCGGATTAACGAATCCTCCTTCATCATTGTGGCGGAATACCGCGGGCTGAAGGTGGAGCAGTTCTCCGATTTGCGTCGTCAGCTCCGAAAGGCTGGCGCCCGGATACAGGTTGTAAAAAACCGTTTCCTGCGCCTGATGACGCGGGATAAGGGATGGTCCGGACTGGATCCCTCGCTGAAGGGGCAGTCCGCGATCGTGACCGGGACGGACGTGATTCAGGCCGCGAAGACCATCAAGAAATTTAACAGTACGAACGGGTTGCCTCTTGTAAAGGCGGGGATCATGGGGAATGTGGTCCTGACATCCACCCAAATTGATGCGTTGGCGGATTTGCCGCCCCGCGAAGTGCTGTTGGCGCAGGTGGTTGGCACCGTGGCGGCTCCTCTGTCGCGCCTCGTCGGCGTACTGAAACAGAAGGTGACCTCCGTTGTGCTGGTGGTGAAGGCAATCGAGGACAAGAAGAACGCAGCAAAGTGACGTTTGAGTTAGAGTTAAGAAAAGGGAGAATACCATGTCAGAGGAAATCAAGTTGGACGCGAAGTTGGAAGAGATTGTCAAAGGGATCGAAGGTTTGACCGTTCTGGAACTCTCACAGTTGGTGAAGGGTTTGGAACAACGCCTGGGCGTGAGCGCGGCGGCTCCGGTGGCGGTTGCGGCGGCGGCTTCGGCTGGCGCTCCGGCGGCTGCGGCGGCCGAGAAGACCGAGTTCACCGTTGTGCTCGCGGCGGCGGGCGGGAACAAGATCGGTGTGATTAAGGAAATCCGTGGCATTACCGGGTTGGGCCTGAAGGAATCGAAAGATTTGGTTGAAGGCGCCCCGAAGACTGTCAAGGAAGCCATTTCCAAGGACGAAGCCGCCAAGATCAAAGAACTCTTGGAGAAGGCTGGCGCGACCGTCGAGATTAAGTAATCCCGCCGCCCCGGTTGGGGGGTGTGTTTACGACGGGCGGTCCCATGGGATCGCGGTGTTGATGTCCTTGCAAACCCGGTGCAACAGGTGCTGGAATGGTTGAGAGAACGAACTTCGGAAAACTGGTTGAGGTTATCGAGCCGCCGAATCTGATTGAAATTCAGACGGCGTCTTATAAGGATTTCCTTCAACTTGATGTCACGCCTGGCGTTCGCCAGAACGTGGGACTTCAGGCGGTGTTCAAGGAGGTATTTCCCATCGAAAGTTATGATGGGCGTTACGTTCTTGATTTTGTCAAGTATGAGTTCACTCTTCCCAAGCTTGAGCCCTACGAGTCTCTAAGGGAGGGAGGGACACATGCCGGCACACTGCATGTGACGTTCCGCCTCAAGGATGGGGATGAAGTTCGCGAGGAAACCGTGTACATGGGCGAAATCCCGCTCATGACCGCGCAGGGTTCGTTCGTGATCAATGGCGCCGAGCGCGTCATTGTCAGCCAGTTGCACCGGTCGCCGGGAATCTGCTTCGAACAATCGGTTCATTCCAGCGGCAACATGCTGTATTCCTTCCGGATAATTCCCGACCGGGGATCCTGGGTGGAAGTGCAATTCGACGCCTCGGATCTGTTGTGGATATACATGGATCGCCGTCATCGCCGCCGGAAATTTCTAGCGACGACATTCCTGCGGGCATTGGGCTACGGATCGGATGATGATCTTCTGTCCTTGTTCTATACGGTCCGCAAGCTGAAGGTTTCCGAGTCCATCAGCGCCGACAAATTGGCAGCCCTTGTTTTCAAGGATGATGTGATTGATGTGGATTCGCAGACTGTTCTGGCGCGTCGGTATGAGCCGCTCTCCGAGAATGTCCTGTCCCAGATGAAAGCGGCTGGTTTCAAGGACGTCGAAATCGTGGATGTGTCGTGGGATTCGGGCGTGATGCTGAAGAGCATCAAGGAAGATCCCACCCATTCCATGGACGACGCCTTGAAGGATATCTATTTGCGGCTTCGACCCGGGGATCCGGCGACTGTTTCCAATGCTCGCCAGCTCCTCAAGCGGTTATTCTTCGACGTCCGCCGGTATGACCTGGGGCGTGTCGGTCGATACAAGATCAACCAGAAACTCGATGGCGAGATCAAGGAATCCGGAAGATTGATCAGCACCATCATGGGTAGGAAGGAAGACAAGGAAAAGGAAGCCTTCATTACCGTGACCGAGGAGGAGCGCCTCCGTACTCTGAGCCCCGACGGAAGCGACCTGATCGCCGCCGTACGGTATCTGATCAGTATCCGTGGCGGACAGGGGATGGTGGATGATATTGATCATCTTGGCAGCCGTCGGTTGCGCACCATCGGTGAATTGATTGAGAACCAGTGTCGTGTCGGTCTGGCCCGCGCCGAGCGGTTGGTCCGTGAGCGCATGACGTTGTTCGATCCGAACACCGGGACCCTTACTCCTCAGCGTTTGGTCAATCCGAAGACTCTTTCGGCGGTGGTGAAGGATTTCTTCGGCCGTAGCCAATTGAGCCAGTTCATGGATCAGACCAACCCGCTTTCCGAGTTGGCTCACAAGCGCCGTCTGAGTGCCTTGGGTCCGGGTGGCTTGAGTCGGGAGCGTGCCGGATTTGAAGTCCGTGATGTTCATAGCAGCCATTATGGACGCATCTGCCCGATTGAGACGCCGGAAGGCCCGAACATCGGCTTGATTTCATCGCTCGGCATCTATGCCCGTATCAACCAGTACGGGTTTATCGAGACGCCCTACCGCAAGGTGAACAACGGGAGTGTGTCGGACGAGGTTGAGTACCTCAGCGCCGATCGTGAAGAGAAGTTTATCATTGCCCAGGCGAACACGCCTCTTGATGCGCGCGGTCGCATGTCGCGTGAAGCCATTGCCGTCCGCCATCGCGGGGAATTTCTGGAAGTCCCGAAGGAAAAGGTGGACTACATGGATGTCTCGCCCAAGCAGGTCGTCTCCGTGGCCGCCGGGCTGATTCCCTTCCTTGAGCATGACGACGCCAACCGCGCCCTCATGGGATCGAACATGATGCGCCAGGCGGTTCCATTGCTCGATGCGGAACGCCCCTTTGTGGCTACTGGACTTGAGGGCCGCATCGCGCGTGATTCCGGAGTACTCATGCTTGCCGTCGAGCCCGGCGTGGTGACTTATGTGTCCGCCGACAAGGTGATCGTGACCAACGACAAGGGTGGCAAGAAGAAGGACAGCGAGCGCGTTTATAAGCTCAACAAGTTCATGAGGTCGAATGCCGGGACGTGTGTCAACCAGAAGCCCATTGTCAAGGTTGGCCAGAAGATCAAGACCGGTGATGTACTCGCCGATGGTCCCGCCACATCACAGGGTGAGCTCTCGATTGGCCGCAATGTGCTGGTGGCTTTCATGCCCTGGTGCGGATGTAACTTTGAAGATGCCATCCTGATCAGTGAGCGTGTGGTTCGCGATGACGTTTTTACCTCGGTTCATATCCAGGAATTTGAAGCTGGCGCCCGAGACACCAAACTGGGACCAGAAGAAATCACGAGGGATATCCCGAATGTCGGGGAAGAAGCCCTGCGCAACCTTGGTTCTGATGGAGTCATCCGGGTGGGTGCCGAAGTGAAGCCGGATGATATCCTGGTGGGTAAGATCACGCCCAAGAGCGAGACCGAGCTGGCTCCGGAGGAGCGTCTGCTTCGCGCGATTTTCGGCGAAAAAGCCGCCGACGTGCGTGATACCTCACTGACAGTCCCGAGTGGAACTTATGGCATTGTAATGGATGTCAAGGTGTCGGCCCACAAGGATATTGCCCGCGAGAAGATGACGCCGGCAGAGCGCAAGCGCCAGGCTAAGAATGTCGCCCAGGAACAGCAGTCCAAGCATCAGGAACTGGTTGACCAACTCACCGAGGCGCTGAGTAACATCCTGTTGGGGGAGAAGATCCCGCTGGACGTCTTGAACATAGACTCAGGGGAGATCATTATCCCTGCGAATCGAAAGATCACCAAGACGTTGCTTCGCAAATTGGCCACCGAGAGCGCCCACATTGCGATCGAAAGCAGTCCGATCCAGATCAAGATACAGGAAATCATCAGCGAGTATCAGCAGAAGTTCATTGAACTTGAGCATGAGTACACGAATGCCATGGACCGCCTCGAAAGCGGAGATGAAGTGGATCAGGGTATCATCAAGCAGGTTCGAGTCTATATCGCCAGCAAGAAAAAGCTGTCGGTGGGAGACAAGATGGCTGGACGCCATGGAAACAAGGGCGTCGTGGCGCGCATTCTGCCCGAGGCGGACATGCCGTTCATGCCTGATGGAACTCCGGTTGACATCGTCCTGAACCCCCTTGGCGTGCCGTCACGCATGAATGTGGGTCAGGTTTTGGAAACCCACTTGGGATGGGCCTGCAAGATCCTGGGGTTGTATGCCAGCACCCCTGTCTTTGATGGTATTTCCGAAAAACGCATCCACGATTTGATGAAGGACGCCAAACTTTCAGCGGATGGAAAGACTCCTCTGTTTGACGGGCGCACCGGCGAACCGTTCGACCAGCGCGTTGTTGTCGGCTATATCTACATGCTCAAACTCCATCATCTTGTGAGCGACAAGATCCATGCCCGCGCCGTGGGGCCGTACTCGTTGGTCACACAGCAACCGCTCGGCGGCAAGGCTCAATACGGTGGCCAGCGGCTTGGCGAAATGGAAGTCTGGGCGTTGGAAGCCTATGGGGCTGCGTATGCCCTTCAGGAATTGCTGACCGTAAAAAGCGATGACACGAATGGACGCACCCGGATCTATGAATCCATTGTGAAGGGTGAGAATGTGCTTGAGGCGGATCGTCCCGAGTCGTTCAACGTCTTGATCAATGAGCTTCGTGCCATTGGACTTGATGTGCGGGCTGAAGCGAAGGAAAAACGAGTTTAATGGAGGCGGCGGAAACGCCGGGTCACCTATGTCCGAACGAACATTGACAAATTCTGCTGCCCGCGAGCGCTTGGGAATGCCCCTGATGGAGGGATTTGATTCCGTGAATATCACCTTGGCTTCCCCGGATACAATCCGGAATTGGAGCCATGGGGAAGTTAAAAATCCGGAAACCATCAATTACAGGACGTACAAACCCGAGAAGGGTGGGTTGTTTTGTGAGCGCATATTCGGTCCCACCCGGGATTGGGAATGCAGTTGTGGGAAATACAAGCGTATCAAGCACAAGGGCGTGATTTGCGACCGGTGTGGAGTGGAGATCACGCAGTCCCGGGTTCGTCGGGAACGGATGGGGCATATTGATCTTGCGGTTCCGGTGTCGCATATCTGGTTTTTCAAATGTACCCCGAGCCGACTAGGGCTCGTTCTCGACATGACAGCCCGCGCGTTGGAACGGGTTCTGTACTACGAGGATTATGTGGTGGTCGAGGCCGGTGACACGCCGCTTCAGGAGAAGCAGTTGCTGAGCGAGATGGAATACCGAGAAGCGCAGGACAAGTACGGCGACAACTTCACGGCACGGATCGGCGCGGAAGCCGTACGTGACCTCATGAAAAAAATTGATCTGGAAAAAACCTTGCAGGAGCTTGATGCGCAAATGGAAACCACGCGCAGCAAGCAGAACCGGAAGAAAATATCCAAACGGATGAAGGTTCTAGAAGGGTTCCTGACGAGCCACACCCGTCCGGAATGGATGATCTTTGAGGTGATGCCGGTGATTCCGCCGGATCTGCGTCCCTTGGTGCCTCTGGAAGGCGGACGTTTTGCCACATCGGACCTGAATGATCTCTATCGCCGTGTGATCAACCGTAACAACCGCCTCAAGAATCTACTGCAGCTCAAAACGCCGGATGTTATCATTCGCAATGAGAAACGCATGTTGCAGGAAGCGGTGGATGCCGTGATAGACAATGGACGGCATGGCCGTGCTGTCACGGGCGCTGGAAACCGCCCCCTGAAATCGTTGAGCGACATGCTGAAGGGCAAGGGAGGCCGTTTCCGCCAGAATCTGCTTGGTAAACGGGTGGACTATTCCGGTCGATCCGTGATTGTGATTGGTCCGGAACTGAAATTGCACCAGTGCGGATTGCCGAAAAAAATGGCACTTGTGTTATTTGAGCCCTTCATCATTCGCCGCCTCAAGGAGATGGGGGTTGCGCATACGGTCCGGAGCGCCAAGAAGCTGATTGACAAGCAGTCGGATGAGGTCTGGGCGATTCTCGAGGAGATTACCCGTGACAAGACGGTTATGCTGAACCGCGCGCCGACGCTGCACCGGTTGAGTATCCAGTCGTTTGAGCCCATCCTCGTCGAAGGTGAGGCGATTCAGGTCCATCCGTTGGTTTGTACGGCTTATAATGCCGACTTTGACGGTGACCAGATGGCCGTTCATGTACCGCTTTCCATCGAGGCCCAGATTGAGTCGCGGCTGTTGATGCTTTCGACAAACAACGTGTTCTCTCCGTCCAGTGGAAAACCCGTAATGACGCCGACGCAGGACATTGCATTGGGCATCTATTACCTGACTTCATCGGCGCAAAAGGACAGAATAAAGGAAGTTCTCCGCAGGGCTTCCGGACAACAGCAGGAGCAGGAGCGCCTCCCGATTTTCGACGCGGCTGATCAGGTTCGACTTGCGTATGATGAGGGGGCGTTGAAGATTCATAACCGTATTCGCTTCAAGAATCCAGACTTCGGACGCAAGACGGTCTTTGGCGATTTGAACTCCAAGATGTTGGTCACGACGGTTGGCCGGGTTTTCTTCAATGAAATTCTGCCGGAGACGCTGGGATTCATTAACCGGTGCTGCGACAAGTCGTTCCTTGGTAAACTCATATGGCAGTGTTACCGCGTCAGCGGCCACGCCGAGACAGTCCGGGTGCTTGATAGTCTGAAGAACATTGGATTCGAGCATGCCACGTTGGCGGGAATATCGATCGGCCTGTCTGACATGATCATCCCGGCGGAAAAGGAAGATATTATTGCCAAGGCCCATAAGTCGGTCGGCGAAGTTGAAAGCCAATACCGGCGCGGGATCATTACCGATGGCGAGCGGTACAACAAAATCGTTGATATCTGGACCCAGGCCACGGACGAAACCTCGAATGCGATGTATCGGGCGATCGAGGAAAATGCAGGGAGTAATGAGGCGAATCCGATCTTTATGATGGTGGACTCCAAGGCGCGCGGAAGCCGTCAGCAAATTCGGCAGTTGGCGGGGATGCGCGGTTTGATGGCCAAGCCGTCAGGCGAAATCATCGAGCGACCGATTGTGTCGAATTTCCGCGAGGGATTGAGTGTCCTGGAATACTTTATCAGCACGCACGGCGCCCGCAAGGGATTGGCGGACACCGCGCTCAAGACCGCCGATGCCGGGTATTTGACACGGAAACTGGTGGATGTGGCGCAGGATGTCCGGATCATCGAACAGGACTGCAACACTCTGAACGGGATTGAGGTCAAGGCCATTGGAGAGGGTGACGAGAACCTTGTATCGCTGGCTGACCGGATCAAGGGGCGTACGGCGCTTAATGATATTGTGAACCCCGTCACGCGTGAAGTGATCGTTCCGGCTGGCGGACTTATTGACGAGGCGCTTGCGGAAACCATCATGAATGCCGACATCGAAAAAGTTCGCATCCGCAGTGTTCTTACCTGCGAAACCCGCCGCGGGATTTGCGCGAAATGCTATGGTCGCGATCTCTCCAACGGACGCCCGGTTGAAATGGGCGCCGCCGTGGGTATCATTGCCGCCCAGTCCATTGGTGAGCCCGGGACGCAGTTGACCATGCGCACATTCCACATTGGTGGTACGGCGAGTTCCGTCTTCAAGCAACCCCATGTGATTTCTAAACATGACGGCGTCATCCAGTACACGAACATGCGTACAGTGGTGAATGACAAGGGGTATTTCGTGGTTCTAAACAAGAACGGATCGGTGGGCGTGTTCGACGCTACCGGCCGCGAGGTCGAACGCCACTCCATCGCAATTGGCGCGGTGATTGCCGTCGAAGACGGCGGGCGCGTCAAGAAGGGCCAGAGTTTCATTGAGTGGGATCCCTACAGTGTTCCGATTCTTGCGGAAAAGGGCGGTGCGATTCACTTCCAGGGTTTCATTGAGAATGTCACGGTCAAGAAGGATGTGGACCAGTCCACCGGCTTGATGGGGACGGTTGTCCTGGAGCACAAGGAGGACCTGCATCCCCAGATTGTTGTCACTTTTGGTAATAACGAACAGCCCATGGCTTATAACATCCCAGCAGGTGCTCACGTAATGGTGAAGGATGGCAAGAAAGTGGCGGCTGGTGATGTTCTGGCGAAGACGCCCCGGAAGGAATCGAAGACCAAGGATATCACGGGCGGGTTGCCCCGTGTAGCGGAATTGTTTGAGGCGCGCCGGCCGAAGGATGCCGCGGAGATTGCCAAGATTGACGGGACGGTTGATTTTGGCCCGAACCAGCGTGGCCGTCGCTGCCTGTTGATCCGTGACTCGGTCACTGGTGACGAGGAGCAGCATCTGATTCCGATGGGCAAGCATGTGGTCGTTTACAAGGGAGATTATGTCCAGAAGGGGCAACAGTTGACCGAAGGGCCGATTGTTCCCCAGGAAATTCTGGAGATCTGTGGTCCGCAGGAATTGCAGGAATACCTTGTCAACCAGGTTCAAGAAGTCTATCGCCTTCAGGGTGTGGAGATCAACGACAAGCACATCGAGATTATCGTCAGGCAGATGTTGCGCAAGGTTCGCATTACTGACGCGGGGGATACGGATTTTCTCTGGGGCGAGCAGGTCGAACGGCAGGCTTTCAAGGAGATGAACGATAAAGCGCAGGCGGAAGGAAAGCGTCCCGCGGAAGCCTCTCCGGCGCTCTTGGGAATCACCAAGGCCGCACTCGAGACGGAAAGTTTCATATCGGCGGCGTCCTTCCAGGACACCACACGTGTATTGACCGAGGCGGCCACATTGGGTCGAGTCGACACGTTGTATGGTTTCAAGGAGAACGTGATCATGGGGCATTTGATTCCCGGCGGAACCGGTTTCCCGATGTTCAGGAATATTAAACTTGTGCCTTTGGCGGAGCCGATTCCGGAGGAGGAACTCAGGCAGGAAAGTGAAGCCATGAAGAAGGCGCAGGAGCTTCTTGGATAAGACTTGACAAGTCACTGCCATTTCTGGCATTTTTTTACGCTTTGCGTTTGGAAGGAAATGAAAGTATGCCAACGATCAATCAACTTGTTAAATACGGACGAAAGCAGGTCCGTTATAAAAGCAAATCGCCGGCGCTGAAGAATTGTCCTCAGCGTCGCGGCGTGTGTCTGTCGGTGAAGACGCAGACACCCAAAAAACCGAACTCGGCGTTGCGGAAGGTGGCGCGTGTTCGTTTGACGAATGGCGAGGAAGTGACCGCCTATATTCCGGGTGAAGGGCACAATCTGCAGGAACATAGCGTTGTGCTTGTGCGAGGCGGTCGCGTGAAGGATCTGCCGGGTGTCCGGTACCACATTGTTCGTGGTACTCTGGATGCCTTGGGCGTGGAGGGGCGGCACCGGGGCCGTTCCAAGTATGGCGTCAAAACACCGAAGCAGGCGTAGGACGGCGCAACATCATGGGACGAAGACGAAAAGCAGTGCGGCGGGCGGTTGAACCGGATCCGAAGTATAACAGCGAGTTGGTCGGACGATTGGTCAATCACCTGATGAAGGTCGGCAAGAAGTCGATATCGGTCAATATCGTGTACGATGCCCTGAAGGTTATTCAGGAGAAGTATCCCGATGGAGATCCCTTGGAAGTCATTCTTCGTGCGATTGATAATGTCAAGCCGAAGGTTGAAGTGAAGTCGCGCAGGGTTGGTGGAGCCACCTATCAGGTGCCTGTTGAAGTCTCGTCCGACCGGCAGGGTGCTCTGGCGATGAGATGGTTGATTCAGTATGCAAAGACCCGAAAGGGTGTTCCGATGAGACGCGCCTTGGCCCAGGAAATCCTGGATGCCTATGCAGAGCAGGGAAATGCCATCAAGAAGCGTGACGATACGCATAAGATGGCGCAGGCCAACAAGGCGTTTGCCCATTATCGGTGGTAAGTGTGATGATGTCATTCCCGCTGTCCGGTCGGGCAGAGGGTGTTGTTTGTTAGTGAATAAAATGGAAACGGTTTTGGAACAGGATAAACAAGGCGGAGTGTCGGGACCCGGGCGCCAGCGTGAAGCGGCGGATCGGTCTCGGCCCTTGTCGGCTGTTCGTAACATCGGAATCATTGCCCACATTGACGCGGGCAAGACGACGACGAGCGAGCGCATTCTGTTTTATGCCGGGCGCGTCCATCGCATGGGTGAAGTCCATGAGGGAACCGCCACTATGGATTGGATGCCCCAGGAGAAGGAGCGTGGCATCACGATTACCAGTGCCGCGACAACCTGTTTCTGGCGGGATCACCAGATTAATCTCATCGATACTCCCGGGCATGTTGATTTTACCATGGAAGTAGAGCGCTCCCTGCGTGTTTTGGATGGGGCCGTGGTGGTGTTCTGCGGTGTGGGTGGCGTGCAGCCCCAGTCTGAAACGGTATGGCATCAGGCGGATCGATATCATGTTCCGCGCATTGCGTTCGTGAACAAGATGGATCGCATTGGAGCTGACTTTAATGCCGTGGTGGGACAGATCCGTTCAAGACTGGGATCCGTGCCGGTTCCGATCCAGATTCCCTGGGGATCCGAGGACAATTTCAAAGGCGTGGTGGATCTGTTAGCCATGGAGGCGATTGTCTACGATGAAACATCGCTGGGTTCCAAGGTGCAGGTGGTTCCGATTCCCTCCGAGCTTGCCGTGGAAGCCGAAAAATCCCGTGCAGCCCTGATCGAGGTGCTTTCGGAATGTGACGAGAAGATTTTGGAGGCGTATCTTGAAAATCCGGATATTCCCGCAGGTATTCTTCGCGAGGGGTTGAGACGGGCAACGGTTGCCCGAGCCATCATCCCCGTGTTGTGTGGTTCCTCGCTTCGCAACAAGGGTGTTCAGCAGTTACTGGATGCCGTTGTAGATCTGCTCCCTTCGCCTCTTGATATTCCGCCGGTTCAAGGCGAACATCCCAAGACCCGCGAGGTGGTGAGCCGTGAGGCTGATGATTTTGCTCCCCAAAGTGCTCTGGTGTTTAAACTGATGAATGACCCCTATATGGGGCGGCTGGCCTTTGTCCGTGTCTATTCAGGACAGATCAAGAAGGGGCAGAATCTGTTCAACGCTAGAACCCGCAAGCGTGAGCGTGTCATGAAGCTTGTTCTTCTGCATGCCGATGATCGTCAGGAAGTTGATGTGATCCATGCCGGTGAGATTGGTGCCGTGGTGGGTCTGAAGCAGGCGATAACCGGTGACACGCTGTGTGCAGAGAATATGCCCGTCGAGCTTGAACGCATCCGTTTCCCGGAACCCGTTATTTCAATGGCCATCGAACCCAAGTCACAGGCGGATAGAGACAAGCTTAATGAAGCCATGTGCGCGTTGGCAGCGGAAGATCCGACCTGTGTTGTCTCGCAGGATGCGGATACAGGTCAGACCTTGCTGAGCGGAATGGGGGAACTTCATCTTGAGATCTTGAAGGATCGGATGTTCCGTGAATACAAGGTGCAGGCGAATGCGGGAAGGCCGATGGTAGCCTATCGCGAGACGATCACAGCCGCGGGCCACGGCGAGCACTGTTTTGAGCGTGAGATTGGCGGTCAGCGTCAGTTTGCCGAGGTGATTCTTGATGTTGAACCCTTGGCGCGAGGCGCCGGCGTTGAAGTAGAATTTGATGTGTCCTCGTCTCGGATTCCTGTGGAGTTTCGGACCTCCGTGGAGGAGGGGATTCGCGACGGCCTGACGACCGGAGTCCTGGCGAACTACAAGTTGGTGGATGTGAAGGTTCGGGTGACGGGGGGGTCTTTCCACGATCAGGAATCCACGGAAGTGGCGTTCCGGACTGCGGGAGTGATGGCCTTGCGGGTTGCCGTGAAAGCGGCGGCCCCGGCATTTCTTGAGCCTATTATGTCGCTGGAGATCATTCTTCCGGCGGAGCATTTGGGCGACGTGCTGAACGATGTGAGCGCCAGGCGCGGCCATGTGAAGGATATGGTCGGAAAGGAGACTGTGCAGGTTATTCATGCGCGGGTTCCTCTGGCGGAACTGTTCGGGTATTCAACGGCGATCCGGTCCCTGACACGGGGGCGGTCGAGTTACACGATGGAACCGAGCTGTTTCGATGTGGTGCCGACGGCGATACAACAGCAACTTCTGGAACGGTGAGTAAATGATGGAAAAGCAACGCATACGCATACGTTTGAAAGCCTACGACTATCGGGTATTGGATCAGTCTGTATCCGACATTGTGGAAACGGCAAAGAGGACGGGAGCCCGTGTAGTCGGCCCTATTCCGATGCCTACGCGCATTGAAAGTTACAGTGTTAACCGAAGTGTGCATGCAGACAAGAAGTCGATGGAGCAGTTTGAGGTTCGCACCCATAAGCGTATCTTGGACATTGTGGAGCCCACGGCGAGAACGGTGGATGAGCTAAAGAAGCTTAATATGCCCGCCGGTGTGGATATAACGATCAAGATTTGAGCAGGGAACCATGCAAGGGATACTCGGAAAAAAAATTGGAATGACGCGTGTATTTGGCGAGGAAGGTCGCCAGACCCCCGTCACGGTAATTGAGATCGGGCCATGTGTGGTTGTCCAACGCAAGACGAAAAGTCTGGACGGCTATGAGGCCTTGAAGGTGGGGTTTGTCGAGGTGAAGGCATCCCGTGCAAATAAAGCCCATATGGGTCAGTTCAAGGCGGTTAACGCAACTCCGAAACGATTCCTTCGGGAGTTTGAGGTTGGGGCCTCTGAAGAACTCAAGGCGGGGGATACGATCACGGCCTCCGTGTTGGAGGGTGTTGAGTATGTGGACATTGTCGGCGTGACCAAGGGCCGCGGGTTTCAGGGTGTGGTCCGTCGTCATGGGATGGCGGGCGGGCCCATGACCCATGGCGGTCATTCCAAGAGGCGTGTTGGATCCATTGGGTGCCGTTCATTCCCAGGGCGAATTCATAAGGGCAAACGGATGCCTGGCCATATGGGTAATGTAAGAATCACGACTCAGAACCTGAAGGTTGTCCAACTCCGTGCCGGCGAGAATCTTCTTCTCGTGAACGGGGCGGTTCCGGGGCCTGCAGGGGCACTGGTTGAAATTCGAAAGGCTTTGAAAAAGACGAAGGCGGGGAAGTGATATGAGCAAGCTTTCTGTCTATGACATGAAAGGAAAGTCGCTGGAGGAAATTGATTTCTCCGACGAGTTATTGACAAGTAAGGGGCAGCAGGCGGTCCACGATGTGGTCGTGGCCTATCAGGCTGGGATACGGGCTGGTACGGCATCAACCTTAGGAAAAGGGGCGGTAGCAGGAAGTAATAAGAAGCCTTGGAAACAGAAAGGCACGGGGCGGGCACGGGCCGGTTTCCGGCAGTCACCTGTTTGGCGTGGTGGCGGCGTCGCTCATGGCCCGCATCCCCGCAGTTATGAGAAGAAGGTTCCTGTGAAAGTGGCCCGTCTAGCGTTCCGCCGAGCGTTCAGTGACTTGATTCGCGATGCGCGGATTCGCATCCTGGACCAACTGTCTTTTGCTGAGGCAAAGACCAAGATGGCGACGGATCTTCTGAAGGCATTGGGTTTGAACAAGGGCGCTTTGATCGTAGTTGACAAACTCGATAGGAATTTGCTCTGTTCACTTCGCAATATAGAGAACGTGGAGGCGGTGACCGCACGGGATGTCAGCACGTTCCAACTGCTTCGTTTCCCGGCGATCGTGGTGACCCGTTCCGCTATGGAAGGGTTGCGTACGAGGCTTGGGAATAAGGCGGGGAGGAAATCATGAAGAATGCGCTTGAAGCAGTCCGCGGGTTACACATCACCGAGAAGGGAACCTTGCTCGCCGGCCTGAATAAATACCTGTTCAAGGTGGATCCTTCAGCCAACAAGCTTGAGATCAAGCGGGCCATTGAGGACTTTTTCAAAGTCAAGGTGGTGAAGGTCAATACCATGAACTACGACGGCAAGAAACGCCGTGAACGCACGATCCACTTCGGTAAGAAACCAGACTGGAAGCGGGCGGTTGTGACGTTGAAAGACGGCGACAAGATAGATCTGGAATAGGAATCACAACATGGCGCTAAAAACCTACAAACCGACGACTCCGAGCATGCGGCATACGCAACTTGCGTCGTTTGACGAAATTACACGCAGCAAACCAGAGCGATCGCTGACGAAATCCCAAAAGTCAAACGCGGGGCGAAACTCGGCTGGGCGTATCACCATTCGGCATCGTGGCGGCGGGCATCGCCATCATTATCGAATGATAGATTTCAAACGGGAGAAGGCGGGAATTCCTGCCAAGGTGCAGACGATCGAGTACGATCCAAACCGTTCGGCCCGTATTGCCCTTTTGGCCTATAAGGATGGCGAGAAGCGTTATATTCTCGCCCCGGTTGGGTTGGAAGTGGGGGCTACGGTAATGTCGGGTCCTGATGCAGAGCCAATTGCGGGGAATGCCCTTCCGTTGGGAAAGATTCCCCTGGGGCTGCCGATTCATGCCATCGAATTGACGGTGGGATGCGGGGCGCAGCTGGTCCGGAGCGCGGGGCAAACGGCCCAACTCATGGCCCGCGAAGGCGGATATGCCCATGTGAAACTTCCGTCAGGTGAGATTCGAATGTTTCATGTCAAGTGTCAGGCGACAATTGGTCAGGTGGGCAATCTCGAACATGACAGTATTAGTCTGGGTAAGGCGGGCCGCAAGCGGTGGAAAGGGATTCGTCCCACCGTTCGTGGTGTGGCGATGAACCCGGTGGATCATCCGATGGGTGGTGGTGAAGGTCGTACGTCAGGCGGTGGTCACCCGGTGACCCCGTGGGGACAGCTCACGAAAGGGAAGAAGACCCGTTCGGGGCGCAAGGGATCGAGCAAATTTATCGTCAGGCGGAGAAAGTAAACCATGGGCCGTTCACTTAAAAAAGGGCCGTTTGTTGATGAGAAGCTTTTGGCTCGCGTGGAGAAGATGAACCGCGCCGGAGAAAAACGCGTTGTAAAAACGTGGTCGCGCCGTTCGATGATTGTTCCGGAGTTCGTGGGACATACGTTGGCCGTCCATAATGGCAAGCAGCATGTTCCCGTGTACATCACGGAGCACATGGTGAGCCATCGCTTGGGTGAATTTGCGCCCACGCGAATTTTCAGAAAGCACGGGACGCATACCGACAAGACGGTGGCGTTAAAGTAACGCATGGACGTTTTCAGCCAGTGTCACCGCGACTGGTTGATGATGGCGGGAATAATCCTGTTGTCGGCAGTATGCGTGGCGGGAGAAAATGAGAGCGATGTCGCCCGGTTGCGGCGCCAGGTGAAGTATCTTGGCGAGGCTCTGGCAACGGCGGAGTCGAAGGTGGATGCGGTTCGGGCGCAATTGGATCGTCGCGCTTCTATGGCAGCAGGGTGCTCGCAGACGGTGGTAGCGGGTGATGCTGCAAAAGGGAAAGAATTTCGAATTTTAGAAGTAAATGATGAGCTTGGCATGGTGATCCTTGACGGCGGGCGGCGAGACGGCTTGCGGCCAGGAGTGGAGTTCGCAGTGCTCGAAAAGGATAGGACCGTTGCCACGGTGAGGATTGTGGATGTTCGGGCGGCGGTGGCCGGAGCCGTGATACAGGAAATGGGCCGGGGAATTCCAAAGGCCCGGGATCGGGCGGTTCTGGTAGCCGGCTCCAGGAATTAGGTGCAAAAAATGGAAGTCAAAGCAGTGACAAAATATGTTCGTCTGTCGCCGCGAAAAGCGCGGGATATGGCGAGGGCCATTCAAGGTCTTCGGGTGGCGGACGCGATCAAGACGGTGGAGTTTAGCGAACGCAAGGCGGCACGACAGTTGGAGAAAACCATCCGCTCAGCGGTGGCAAATGCCGAAAACAACGCAAAACTTTCGGCGGATGATCTCAGGGTTAAAGAGGCCACGATTGGCGAAGGCCCGGCGATGAAACGCTTTTGGGCGCGTTCAAGGGGTATGGTGAGCCGGATTCGGAAACGAACCAGCCACGTTACAATCGTGTTGTCAGACGGGAAGTGACCGGCGAGAGCCGGGATACGGGAAAGGAGAATCGTTTTGGGACAGAAAATCAATCCGATTGGACTGAGGATTGCCGTCAGCAAGGCATGGAAGTCCCGCTGGTTCGCTGACAAGCGGACCTGTGGAACTTTGTTGATGGAAGATCTGAAGATCCGTGATCTTATTAAGAAGCGACTGGATGCGGCCGCTGTGGCGGAAATCATCATCGAGCGATATGCGAACCGGGTTCGCGTGACATTGCATACGGCGAGACCGGGAATTGTGATCGGTCGCAAGGGGCAGGACCTGGATCGTATTCGCGACGAGATCGCGAAATTGACGGGCAAGGAAATATATCTTGAGATCCGTGAGATTCGTAGCCCCGATACCAATGCGCAACTGGTCGCTGAGAGTGTGGCGTTACAGATGGAGCGGCGCGTCTCGTTTCGTCGCGCCATGAAGCGCTCGATAAAGATGGCGATGGATCTGGGGGTCAAGGGAATTCGAATCAAGGTTGCCGGTCGCCTAGGGGGATCGGAACTGGCCCGCGTGGAGTGGTACAAGGAGGGGACCATCCCCCTGCATACGCTTCGTGCGAACATTGACTATGGGTTTGCCGAGGCACTTACCACGGCGGGAAAAATTGGCGTGAAAGTATGGATTTGCAAGGAAAAAGAAGAGCCTGAAAAGGCAGTAAGGGGACGAGCCAATGCCTCTTATGCCTAAACGGGTGAAGCATCGCATGGTGCAGCGTGGATCCCGAAAGGGGACCGCGCATACGGGAAACACGCTCGCCTTTGGCGAGTATGGACTCAAGGCCTTGGATCGCGCATGGGTCAAGGCGACCCAGATTGAGGCGTGTCGAGTGGCGATGAACCGTAATATGAAGCGCCGCGGAAAAGTTTGGTTGAGGATATTCCCGGATAAGCCGGTCAGTAAGAAACCACTTGAAACCCGTCAAGGGAAGGGTAAGGGCGCGCCGGAATTCTGGGTGGCCGTAATTCTTCCGGGAACGATGATGTTTGAAGTGGATGGTGTTACCGAACAGTTGGCGAGGGAATCGTTGCGTCTGGCCGCGGCCAAGTTGCCGATCCGGACAATGTTTGTGAAACGGCACCCGTAACAGGGCGCCAAACAGGACAGGGGTGCGGACGCCATGAAGGCCGCGAAACTGAGAGAGTTCAATAAAGAGGAACTTGCGCAACAGTGCTCTGATATGCAGAAAGAGCTGCGCACGTTGAAAATTCGTAAATCGGCGAGCCAGATTGAGCAGCCGTCACGGATTCGCAGTCTGCGCCGGGGTATTGCCCGTGCTAAGACAGTGATGACCGAACGGCGTCGCCAGCAAGGTTGAGAATTATGGCAGAGACGGAAACCAATCGGGGTCAGCGCAAAGAGCGTGCGGGCGAGGTCGTCAGCGCTTCGATGCAGAAGACCATAGTGGTACGGGTGGAGCGCAAGACTCGGCATCCCTTGTACGGCAAAGAGATGCGCCAGTCGAAGAAGTACTATGCGCATGATGAGGAAGGCAAGGCCAAGGTCGGCGATCGCGTCGTGATCGTCGAGACGCGTCCGTTGAGTAAGCTTAAACGGTGGCGCCTGGTCGAGATCGTTGAGACGGCGAAACGCCAGTAACGGGATAAGAGACCATGATTCAAGAAGAAACAAATCTCGAGGTGGCGGACAATACCGGCGCGCGTAGCGTACGGTGTTTCCGATTGATCGGGCAGCGCAAGACATATGCCCACATCGGCGACCTCATCCGTGTGGCCGTGAAAGAAGCCCAACCGACGGGAATGGTTAAAAAGGGGCAAGTATGCCGTGCGATCATTGTGCGGACCTGCCAGCCCATTCATCGTCCGGATGGATCGGCTGTACGTTTTGACAACAATGCCGTGGTGTTGGTGGATGAGAAGCTCAACCCCATAGGAACCCGTATTTTCGGGCCGGTGGCACGCGAGCTTCGCGAGAAGAATTACATGAAGATCATCTCGTTGGCTCCTGAGGTGTTGTAAGCAAAGGAACTCATGAATATCCGACGGAATGACATAGTGGTGGCTACTCGCGGCCGTGACAAGGGCAAGCAGGGCAAGGTGCTTCAGGTGATTGTGGGGAAGCGCCGCGCGATTGTGGAAGGCCTCAGCCTGGTGACGAAGCATCTTCGGAAGTCGCAGGACAATCCGAAGGGCGGCATCACCCAGAAGGAAGCCTCCATTGCGCTGGCGAACCTCATGCTCTATTGCCAGCATTGCAAGAAACCGGTCCGTGTGAAGCGCGTGACCGAAGGCGACAAGCGCGTCCGCAAGTGCAAGAAGTGCGGTCAGTCAATTGAAGTGTAAGGTGGGGTTATGAAGGGACTGAAAGAAAAATATAAAACAGAGGTGATTCCGGCGCTAATGAAGACGCTGGGATGCAAGAACGTCATGGACGTTCCCCGCCTCCTGAAGGTGACCCTCAACATGGGGTTCAACTCGGCCATGGACAAGGACCAGATCAAGGCGATTTCAGAAGATCTGGGGCGGATTACGGGCCAGAGGGCCGTGATTACAAAGGCCCGAAAGAGTATTTCAAATTTCAAGTTGCGCCAGGGTATGCCTGTCGGTGCGAAGGTAACACTTCGCGGAGACCGGATGTACGAGTTTCTGGAGCGCCTGATCCATGCTGCATTGCCCCGCATCCGCGATTTTCGTGGATTGCCGGTGAAGGGGTTTGATGGGCGTGGAAGCTATACCTTTGGCCTTCAGGAACAGACGATCTTTCCTGAAATTGACCCGGACAGTGTCAAGAAGGTCCAAGGCATGAACGTGACGATTGTCACATCAGCGTCGACGGACGCCCGGGCGCGTGAATTGCTCACGCTAGCCGGGGTTCCGTTTGCGAAGTCGCATAAGTAGAACACGGCAGGGAGGATGTTCTTTTGGCCAAGATATCACAAGAAGTGAAGGCGAGCCGCAAGCCGAAATTCAGTACTCGCCGATATAATCGTTGCAAGCGCTGCGGGCGCCGGCACGCATACATGCGTAAGTTTCAGGTTTGCCGTATCTGCTTCCGGGAACTTGCATCAGTCGGGTTGATTCCCGGCGTGACAAAGGCAAGCTGGTAAAATGGAGAGACTATGAGTTTGTCCGATCCAATCAGTGACATGTTGAACCGCATCCGGAATGCTTCCGCAGCGGGGTTGAAGACGACTGATATTAGCCATTCACGATTGAAGGGCGAAATTGCAGTCATCCTGAAAAAGGAAGGCTATGTCCGAGACGTTTCCGTTGAGGGCGAAGGCCGGGCGAAGGTGATAAAAGTGGTGTTGAAATATGACGCCAACCAAAAACCGACGATCCGCGGATTGCGCCGGATCAGTAAGCCGGGGCTACGGCGCTATGTGGGATTTGATAAAATTCCCCTGGTGCTGGGTGGTATGGGTGTCTCGATTTTGAGCACACCAGCGGGACTTATGTCGGATAGTGAGGCGCGACAGAAGCGCGTCGGAGGAGAGTTGCTCTGCCAGATTTGGTAGGCAGTCGCCGACCATGGCGGATGGAGGACATCCGCAGTCCAGCAGGGCATGGGAACCAGGCTCAAACAGGGGATTAGAATGTCAAGAATCGGCAAGAAACCGGTGGCGATTCCGAAAGGTGTCACCGTTCAGGCGGGCGGTGCGGCTGTGTCGGCCAAGGGCCCCAAAGGCGAATTGGTGACGGCGCTTCCGCCGACGATCAAGGCGGAAGTCAAGGATGGCGCCGTGGTGGTGTCCTGTTCGGACGACACCTCGCTCGGGCGCAGCCGGCATGGATTGGCTCGAAGCCTCATCGCCAATATGATCACGGGTGTCGAGAAGGGATACTCGATTGAACTTGAACTGCAGGGGGTCGGCTTCCGTGCCGCGGTTCAGGGAAGCAAGCTGACGATGAATATCGGCTACTCGAGTCCGGTGGTGTTTGAGACACCCAAAGGGATCACGGTGGCGGTCAAGGAAAGCATCATCACGGTGAGCGGGTCGGATAAGCAACTTGTGGGCGATGTTGCCGCGCGTATCCGATCGTTCTATCCGCCTGAACCTTATAAAGGCAAGGGTATCCGTTATAAGGGCGAGCATGTGAAACGGAAGACCGGAAAGACGGTGGCCTAACGTATGAAAATAGTGGACAGAAAAGAAAATCGTACGCGCCGGCATAGCCGGATTCGAAAGCAGATTTCGGGAACATCGGACCGGGTGCGATTGTGTGTGATGGTGTCCAACAAGCACATCTATGCGCAGTTGGTGGATGATGAAAAGTCGGCGACGCTGGCCTCGGTCTCGTCGTCCGGTAAGGACGGTGTCGGTCGGAAAAACGCCGATGGCGCCAAATTAATCGGCCAGCGCCTGGCGGCGATTGCCAAGGAAATCGGTGTGAAGAATATCGTGTTTGACCGCGGCGGGTACAAATACCACGGCCGTGTCAAGGCGATTGCGGATGCCGTGCGTGAGGCCGGATTTAACTTCTAGCCCTGAACAGCCATGAAAGAGCAGAACGTGAGTAAAGAACGATCGGATCGGAATTCTGATTCCTCCAGCGATGTTGAGGAGCGCGTGGTGTTTGTCAACCGTTGCGCCAAGGTTGTAAAGGGCGGACGCCGTTTCAGCTTCAGTGCGATTGTCGTTGTTGGCAACCGCGCCGGTATGGTCGGGTATGGATTCGGAAAGGCCAATGAGGTGGCTGATGCTATCCGCAAGGGCGGAGATATTGCCCGCCGCAGTATGTTCAAAGTGACGCTCAAGGATCGTACGATTCCTCATGAGGTGACCGGACAGTGCGATGGAGGGTATGTCCTGTTGAAGCCCGCTTCCCCAGGTACCGGCGTGATCGCCGGTGGCGGAATGCGCGCCGTACTCGAACTCTCAGGTGTCCATGACATTCTTGGAAAATCCCTGGGTAGTGGCAACAAGGTGAATGTGGTGAAAGCGACCATTGACGCACTCCTGCATCTCCGGTCTCGCGAGGAGATCATGGCCGGGCGGCAAGGGTAAGCGTGAATCGGTTGATTGCATAGGTGGGAAATACAATGAACTTGCATACTTTAAAAAATACGCACGGAGCGCGAAAAACCAGAAAACGTCTGGGACGGGGAATGTCTTCCGGACTCGGAAAAACATCCGGCCGCGGGCATAAGGGGCAGTACGCGCGTTCGGGCCACAAGCACAAACTCGGATTTGAAGGCGGCCAGATGCGTCTGATCCGGCGGATACCCAAACGGGGATTCAAGAATGTGACGCGCAAGGAATATCTCCCGGTTAATGTGTCCGCCCTCGAGATTTTCGGTGTTGGTACGGAAGTGACGCCTGAACTGATCAGGGCGAATGGATTGGCTAATGGCGCAGGTGATGGCATCAAGATCCTGGGTAAGGGTGTCATCAGCAGGAAACTGACGGTGAAGGCTAATGCATTCAGCGAGGACGCCAAGGCGAAAATTGAAGCCGCTGGCGGGACGTGCGAAATCGTCTAGTCAAGTAACGAGGGAAGAAGAGAAGGCTACATGCTATCCGCATTTACGAATAGTTTCAGAATTCCGGAATTGCGGGCCCGCATTCTTTTCACGTTGGGCCTTATCTTCGTGTGCCGACTGGTGGCCAATGTCCCGATCCCGGGTGTTGACGCGCTGGCGTTGCAACGACTGATCGCCGATGTCGAGAAAAGTTCAGGCGGAGGGATGTTGGGTTTGCTGGACATGTTCAGCGGCGGTGCTCTTCGGAATTGTGCGGTGGGTGCGCTGGGGATTATGCCCTATATCAGCGCTTCCATTATTCTTCAGTTGCTGACGGCGGTTGTCCCGACGCTCGGGCGTCTGGCCCGCGAGGGGGATTCTGGCCGCCAGAAAATAACCCAGTATTCCCGGTTGCTTACCGTTTTTCTATGTTTGATTCAGGGTTGGTTTCTTGCGACGACGCTTGAGAATCCCGCCAATCTTGGGATCAATCAGAATATCGTTTTGAACCCGGGAATCGGATTCAGACTGATGACGATTGTGTCCGTGACTGCGGGGTCGGTGTTCATTATGTGGCTGGGAGAGCAAATCACGCAACGCGGGATTGGCAATGGAATTTCCCTAATCATTACCGAAGGTATTGTGAGTCGTCTGCCGTTTGCGGTGGCCTATGCGGTTCAGATGTTCAAGGCCGGTGAAGACGGGTTGCGCCAGTTCAATCCGATCTTCAGTGTTGTTCTTCTGGTGGCGCTTTTCCTGGTTGTGGCAGGCACCATTCTTCTCACGCAGGGCCAGCGAAAAATTCCGATCCAGTATGCGAAGAGGGTTGTTGGCCGAAAGACCTATGGCGGGCAGAGCACCTACATGCCGTTGAGAATTAATTATTCGGGCGTAATGCCGATTATCTTCGCCCAGTCTATCCTTATGTTCCCAATCATTTTGCTCAAACGGCTCCCGAATTCATGGGACTGGGCACAGACTCTGGCAACCCACCTTGGGCCGGATCAGGTTTTACATATGGTCCTATACGGGGTGATGATCCTGTTTTTCTCCTATTTTTGGGTGGCGACGCAATTCCAACCGGTACAGATTGCCGATGACCTGAAGAAATACGGGGGATATGTGCCGGGTGTTCGCCCCGGCCGTCCGACAGCCGAATTTCTTGATAACACCATGACCAAAATCACACTTGCAGGGGCCATTTTCCTTACGGTGATTGCTGTCATCCCGACGATCATGAACCGGCAATTTGATGTGCCATCGCTAGTCGCTTCATTTTTCGGTGGAACAAGTCTATTGATTACCGTTGGCGTGATGCTGGATACAATGCGTCAGGTGGAATCGCACTTGCTGATGCGCCATTACGACGGGTTTCTGAGGAAAGGGAAGCTTCGTGGCCGGCGGTAAATTCCGGGGAGCTTGGGAATCATGAAGACAATCATTTTATTGGGTGGTCCCGGCGCGGGGAAGGGCACGATTGCGGAGGGGATCCGAACGGTGAGCCCTTTCCTACACGTATCGACCGGCGACATGTTGCGTGAGGCTGTGAAGAACGGTACGGTGGTGGGGAAGAAGGCCGAAGGATTCATGAAGCGCGGTGAACTTGTTCCCGACGACGTGATTCTGGGAATTGTGGAGGAGCGTATAGCCAAGGGATCCAAGGAAGCGGCCTATATGTTTGATGGGTTCCCGCGGACGATGGAGCAGGCTCGCCTTCTGGATGAAACGCTCGCGCGTCATAGTTCCAAAGTGGATATCGTGTTCTTATTGGATGCACCCCGTGAATTACTGATCACTCGGTTGACCGGGAGGCGGATTTGCAGAAAATGCGGGCAGGGTTACCATGTGGTGAATATTCCTCCGAAGCGCCCCGGTATTTGTGATGTGTGTGGCGGGGAACTTTACCAGCGAGCGGATGATAGCGAGGCAACTATTTTAAATCGTTTGGATGTCTATACGAAGCAGACTGAGAGCTTGATTTCCTATTACGAGAGGAAGGGTGTTCTGGTTCGTGTGGATTCTTCCCGTCAAAGGGGTGAAACGGTCGCAGACATCCTGCGGACGGCGGGATCCCTTGTCGGGCAATGATTATCATCAAGAACCGTGACGAAATCCAGAGGATGCGCGAAAGCGGACGGATTGCGGCATGTGTTCGTGACAAATTGGCGGGTTGGGTGGCGCCGGGTGTGACGACTAGGGAATTGGATCGGGAGGCTGCGGCACTGATTGAATCCTTTGGGGCGAAGAGTGCATTTTTGGGATATCATGGATATCCTGGGAATGTTTGTATTTCAATAGATTCTGAAGTGGTCCATGGGATTCCCGGGGATCGGCGAATTGAGATCGGACAGATTGTGAGCTTGGATGTCGGTGTCGTTTTTGGTGGTTTTGTAGGCGATACCGCGACGACGGTAATGGTCGGCGTGACGGATCCTGAGGTGATCAGGCTTGTCCGTTCAACGGAGATGGCTCTCGCGGCGGGGGTGGCGGTAGCCTGCCCGGGAAAACGATTGGGCGATCTTTCACATGCTATCGAAGACGTGGTTATACGTGCGGGGTTCTCGGTGGTTCGCGATTTTGTAGGACATGGGATCGGGCGAAAGATGCATGAAGATCCGCAGATTCCGAATTACGGCACACCTGGACGGGGGCCGAAATTAAAGGTGGGAATGACTTTTGCGATCGAGCCCATGGTGAACATGGGGGGGAGTTCAGTGGAAGTGCTTGCGGATGGTTGGACGGTGCGTACCTTAGATCAGAAGCCGTCGGCTCATTTTGAGCATACGGTTGCTATAGGGCAGGATGGCCCTGAAATATTAACTGATATAACGTGAGCGGCTTATTTTAGTGTGGACATTGAGTGTGGCCGGTGATAGTTTGGTCGGCTGTTTTTGGAATGGAGACATCGGATGAAGGTCAGAAGTTCAGTGAAACGAATCTGTGAGCGCTGCAAAATTGTGCGCCGCCGGGGTGTGGTCCGGGTGATCTGCACCAATTCACGCCACAAGCAGAGGCAAGGTTAAGGAGAATTGGGAAATGCCCAGAATACTAGGTGTTGATATTCCCGGCAAGAAACGCATTGAATATTCATTGCGTTATCTCTATGGGATTGGTCCTACGACGGCGTGTGAGGTGATTGCCCAGGCGAAGATCAATCCGGCCACAAAGGCTGATGATCTGACGGATGAGGAGCTGGCACGCATTATCAATGTCATACAGACGAATTACAGAATCGAGGGGGATCTGCGGCGTGAAGTCGCGCAGAACATTCGGCGGTTGATCAGTATTGGAAGTTACCGGGGTGTTCGGCATAAACGCGGGCTTCCGGTGAGGGGTCAGCGCACAAGCACAAACGCACGTACCCGCAAGGGGCCTCGGCGCACAGTCGGCGCGGTTCGGGGAAAAGAAGCGCGGTCGGCGGCTAAGTCAGCATCATAAGGGAATCAGACTGAAAGAGGTACGGGTTCGCAATGGCAGACGTTAAAGACAAGGCGGAAGACAAGGCCGGCTCGACGCCGGAAACGGCGGCATCTCCAGCTCCGGAAGCCACCACAGGTGGTGCGGAGGGAGCTGCCCGGACGACAAGGCAACCTCGTGTGCGCTTGGGGCGGTCGGTGCCGTTCGGCATCGTCCACATCAGGGCGACATTCAACAACACCATCATTTCAATTTCGGACAGCAAGGGCGGAGTCATTGCCTGGAGCACGTCGGGCCGGGCGGGATTCAAGGGATCCCGCAAAAGCACGGCCTTCGCGGCCAGCGTGGTGGCGCAGGAAGTGTCGCGTCAGGCTGTGGCACGAGGTATGCAGGAAGTGGAAGTGCGTGTTCAGGGGCCTGGCGCAGGCCGCGAGTCAGCTATCAGGGCCATCCAATCTGCGGGATTGAACGTCACTATGATCAAGGATGTAACGCCGATGCCGCACAATGGCTGCAGGCCTCGTAAGCGTCGCCGCGTGTAAGGACGGATTTGAGAGAACAGGAGAATTCGAATGGGTAGATATACAGGGCCAGCATGCAGACTTTGTCGTCGTGAAGGCATGAAGCTTTTTCTCAAGGGGGATCGTTGCCGTATGGCAAAGTGCCCCATTGAAACCGGTCGTCCAGCCCCGGGCATGCATGGGGCGCGTCCTTCAAAGAAATCGGATTATGGGGTTCAGTTAAGGGAGAAGCAGCGTCTGCGCCGTTTCTATGGTTTGCAGGAAGGCCAGTTCAAGCTGTTTTTTCAGCGCGCCCTCCGGAAGCGCGGTATCACCGGCGAGATGTTGTTGCAATTGCTGGAGATGAGGCTTGATAACCTTGTCTATCGGCTCGGGTTTGCGGCCTCCCATCGGAGTGCCCGGCAGCTTGTGCTGCACAGTCATGTCCGGGTCAACGGGCGTCGTGCTGATGTTGCCTCCATGATCCTTAAAGTTGGTGACCGGATCGAGGTCAAGGGTCGGAAGCAGAGTCAGGATGCCGTCCGGAAAGTTCTGGATGCGCAGAGCCGAGAACTGTCGTCCTGGCTGTCGCTGGACAAGGATGCGCTCAAGGGCGAGGTGTTACGCGTTCCGACGCGTGATGAGATCGCGCCCTTCGTCAATGAGCAGTTGATTGTTGAATTGTATTCCAAGTAATGTTATTCGCGCCGGGAGAGGGCTAGGCTTCCCCGGGGAAGGATTGAACCATGCCAATCAGACTGAGCAAATTTGAAATGCCGAAGCGATTAGTGAAGGATGATGCTTCGGCGACGCCGACGTTCGCCAAGTTTACTGCCGAGCCTCTGGAAGTCGGCTACGGGCGTACCATAGGGAACTCGCTTCGGCGGGTATTGCTGTCGTCCCTCGAGGGCGCCGCCATTTCCTCCGTCCGTATCGAGGGAGCTCCGCATGAATTTTGTGCGCTTCAGGGAGTCGTGGAGGATGTCACTGATATTATCCTGAACCTGAAGAAGGTTCTGCTGAAGGCCCAAAGTAGGGAGTCCCGCCTTTTGCATCTGAAGGTAAAGGGCCCGCGCGAGGTAAAGGCCCGCGATATTCAGACGGATGGAACCATGGAGGTCCTGAACCCCGATCAGCATATCGCCACGCTTGCATCTGATGGGGTTTTAGACATGACCTTGGAAATCCGGGTGGGCCGTGGATTCTGCCCTGCGGAATGGAATAAGAAGGAGAACCAGGACATTGGTCGTATTCCGATCGACTCGATTTTCTCCCCCGTCAAGCGTGTGAATTTCTTTATCGAAAATACACGGGTTGGGCAGCGCACGGACTATGACAAACTCGTGTTGGAAGTCACCACGGATGGCCGTATTTCGCCTGAGGACAGCGTGACGGTGGCTTCGGCCGTGTTGCGCCATCATCTGGATGTATTCGTCAACTATGATAAGAATGTTGTTGAGTTCGAGGACGTCGAGGCAAAGGTGGATATGGAGCGTGAGCAGTTGCTCAAGACGTTGAACATGAGCGTAAACGAAATCGAGCTCAGTGTCCGCGCGGCGAACTGTCTGAACAATGCCAATATTACGACGGTGGGGCAGCTTGCCCAGAAGTCTGAGGCGGAGATGCTCAAGTATCGTAATTTCGGGAAAAAATCATTGAATGAGATCAAGGCCAAACTGCAGGAACTCGGGTTGGGTTTGGGCGTCAAGTTTGATGATGATGTGCTCAAGGCCATGAAAGGCCAGGAAGCCGCCCGGGAAAAGGCCTGAGTTTCAGGGAGAGGTACGGATAGGATTGTCCAACCGGACCATTCATGTAACAGGGTGATGATGTCGGGAGTTTAGAATGCGACACAAAAAGAATATGGTTAAACTGGGCAGGCCAGCGGAAGCACGCAAGGCGTTGTTCAGCTCGTTGGTGTCTAATTTTATCGAAGAACAGCGGATCAAAACCACTGTGGTCAAGGCGAAACAGACCCGCATGCTGGCTGAGAAGATGGTGACCGTCGCCAAGCGGGCGTTGGCTGCAGGCACTCCCGGGGCTTTGCTTGACGGGAAGCGAAAGGCCCTTGCCGTGCTGCGTCAACGCAAGCATGTGCAGAAGCTTTTCGAGGGAATCGCGCCCCAGTATAAGGATCGCGTGGGCGGGTATACGCGTATTGTAAAATTGGGCCGCCGCGGCAGTGACAGTTCTGAGATGGTTCTGTTGGAGTGGGTGGATTTAGCGCCTGTTAGCAAGCGCCGGAAACCCAAAACAGAAGAGGTTGTGGCCCCTTCCGAGGAATCAAAGAAAGAGGGTTGATTCCCTTGGTGCGCCGGTTATGGCGTAAGCGCGAATGTGATCGACGCCGATAGAAATATCGGCGTCTTTTTTGTTTGCTTCAGCCTAACCGAATGACCAAGGCTTGACGGGACCTTTTCGAAAGTATACGAGAAAGATCGTGACGCCGACCATGAATGAACAAATCGAGCAAGACCCAGTTTCAAAGGGGGACCGGTTGTGGCATGTTCTTCATGTCAAGCCCCGGTGTGAGAAAAAACTGGCGGAGTATTGTCGCAACCACGGAGTGATTAATGATCTTCCCCTGCGAGAGGAAACCAAAGTTTACCAACGCAGGAAGGTGACCGTTCAAAAACCTGTGTTTACAGGATATGTCTTTGTGCGATTTGCGCCTGACGAAAAATTGGTTGTTCTCAAAAGTAACGTGATTGTCCGTATTCTCGCTGTGGAGGATCAGGCGAAGCTCATTAGCGAGTTGGATCAAATCCGAACCGCCTTGACCATTGATCCTACATTGGATGCCTGTGCCGCCTTTCAGGCCGGCAAACGAGTCTCGATACGAAGCGGTCCTTTCCAGGGATTGGAAGGCGTGGTTCAGACCGTCAAGGGGAAAACCAAGGTGATTCTTAATGTTGACATGATCGGGCAGGCCCTGGCGGTCGAGGTGGGGATGGAGTTGTTGGATCCGGTGCAATAGGTCGTAACTACAAGGTCTGGCTTGAACCAGCGCCCAGAGCCCGCAGGTGTGCTTCAATAGAAGCTGACAACGCAGTCATGTCATATCCGCCTTCCAAGACCGAAACGAGGCGTTTTTCGCAGTGTTCCCTGGCCATGTCCATGACGATACGGGTCAATTCCCCAAAACCCGCTTCAGTGAGCATGACGCCGCCCAGGGGGTCTTGTGCATGTCCGTCAAAGCCGGCCGAGATCAGGATGAACTCGGGTTGGAATCGGGCCAGTGCGGGTTTCAAGTCCTCAACGAAGACGCGATGGTAATCGTGGTCCGTTGATCCCTCCGCAACCGGCTTGTTCATGGTGGTCCCCGTTCCAGCTCCAGTCCCTGTCTCATGGGCACGCCCGCTCATGGGGTACAAGGGGAACTGGTGAATGCTGAAATAGAAGACCGAGGGATCGCTGTAGAAGGCGTCTTGTGTGCCGTTCCCATGATGTACATCCCAGTCAATGATGGCGATCTTCTTGATGCCGTGCCGTCGCTGGAGATACCGGGCGCCGATGGCTACGTTATTGAAGAAGCAGAAGCCCATTGCCTGGTCCGCTGTGGCGTGATGTCCTGGCGGGCGCACCGCGCAGAAGGCGTTGGCAACCTGGCCTGTCAGCACGGCGTCTATGGCCTTCAGGACGGCGCCAGCGGCCATCAGGGCCGCCTCATAGGTGCCTGGAGAGCCCACGGTGGAGGCACAGGGTTCGAAAAGCCTTCCGGCTTCGCAGGCTGCCCGGATGCGTTCGACATAGGCGGGGTCATGCACAGCCGTAACGTCAGCCAGAGAGGCTGGTTCAGGTGTGAGATGTGCCATTTCAGTCCAGAGGTCGGTATGTTTCAGGTACTCAATCAGTGAGGTGAGCCGCTGACGTTTCTCCGGATGATTCCAGCCTGTTTGATGTTTCAAAAAGGCAGGGTGATATAGGAATCCGGTTGTTGTCATGATAATCTGTTTCTTCGTAAGCTACAGGAAGCGCGCCCAATGCGTCAAGGGAAGGCGATCTTTTCATCTCCCTTTGAAGTATAAAGACGGGCCCGGATGTCCGCGGATTTCCGGGTTGTACGGTAGTCCCTGGGCGAGACCCCATTCTCGGCCCGGAATAGCATCGAAAAATGCTTGGCGTCGGGAATGCCGGTCTGCCGGGCGATAGTCGCGATCTTCTCATCACCGCTCCTTAGCATGACACGCGCCCGTTCCATTCGAATTTGCAGTAATGTCTGATAGGGGCTTTGTCCCAGACTGTTTAGGAATGCCTTTTCCAAGCCGCGCCGTGACACGGAACACGCCGACACGACATCCGCCACATTGATGGCGGCGGGATGACGTTCCTTCATGAATCGCACCGCCTGGGCGACCAGTTGCGAATCGGTCGCGAGCGTATCGGTACTGGATCGCTCAACAATTTCGTGAGGTGGGATGAGTGGGTTATCGTCCTTCGTCTTTTGTCCGTTCATGATGCGGTCCAGGAGGTTGGCGCCGAGATAACCCACACGCTGAATATCGGTCCGTATGCTGGATAGCCGCACGGCGGCACAATCGCAAACGAGTTCCTCATTGTCCATGCCGAGAACGGCGACATCATCGGGGATGTGCCATCCCAAGCTGTGAGCCATATCAACAAAACGCGCTCCCGCATAGTCGGACCAGCATAAGACCGCAAGCGGTTTGGGTTGCGTCTTCAGCCAACGTCGTGTGGCTGCCAGTTCCTCGCGCCAGGACACGGCTCCCTCATAGAGGAAACTGCAGGAATAACCGTTCTCTTGTGTGACAAGGGCGAAATCCCGGCCTCTGATAGACTGTTCCACGCCATAAAACGCGAAATGCTCGAATCCTTTTCCCCTGAAGTAACGGAAGGCTAGTTCGGCGGCTTTTTGCGTATCGCTCAGAACCCGGGGATAGGAGGTGGTTAGGCGGCGTCCCTCCAGGTTGACCGTGGGTTTCCTGCTGGTCCGGAGAAATTTCAGAAGGGCCGTCTCATCGCGTATGAGCATGGTGAGGATTCCGTCTCCATCCCATCCCCAGGGGATATTTCCGGGATTGAGAAGCATGTCGAGCGATAGATGCCAATGATGGGTTCTGGCGTATTCCGCGATTCCCTCAAAAAGGGGACCACGGTAAAACTCCAGAGCCACCAACACGTTTTTCATTTTTTCAGGCATTTGGATAACCTTGGTTGGGGAGTTCGCATTTGTCAACCATTATACGATTATTTCAAATTGTGAAAGACACTCAGGCAGCCTATTCTTTATGGAAGAGATCAATCGAACCAGGAGAAGATGAGAGATGGCTAAGAAAAATCTACTTATTGCCCAATCGGGCGGTCCGTCCCCTGTTATTAACAGTTCGTTGCGTGGAGTCATTGAGGCGGCACGCAGTTTTCCGGGCGACATTGACCGGATTTATGCCGGTTGGCATGGGATTGAGGGGGTTCTCACAGAGGAACTTCTGGATCTCACCGAACAGGCGGACGAAGAAGTGGCGTTACTTCGATGGACTCCTGCAGCAGGGGCGATCGGCACCTGCCGCTACAAAATAAAGTCCAATCAGAAGGCGGATTTCGAGCGTGTGATCGAGGTCCTGCGCGCCCATAACATCGGTTACTTTTTGTATAACGGCGGAAATGACTCGATGGATACCGCCAACAAAGTGGCCAAACTCGCCAGGGATCACGGGCTGGATCTGGTCGGGATTGGCGTTCCCAAGACGATTGATAACGACGTCGGGGACAGCGAGTTCAAGCTTATTGACCACACTCCCGGTTATGGGTCTGTGGCCCGGTATTGGACGATGATCGTCCAGAACGCCGAGGAGGAGAACCGCGGTTCTTATCCCGCTGATCCCGTGCTAGTGTTGCAGGCGATGGGGCGGAAGATAGGGTATATTCCTGCGGCAGCCCGTCTGGCGGATCCAAAGCGGGAAATGCCGTTACTGATATTCCTGTCAGAGGCAGGGTTGTCCCTGCCGGAGATGGCGGAGAAGACCAATGCGATGGTGGCCGCCCGTGGCCGCGCTGTGGTCGTCCTCAGCGAAGGATGTGACGTTGGTGATCTCGGGATTCTTAAGGACAAGTTCGGCCATGCCGAGTTTGGCGCCAGCAAGCTGACCGTCCAGCAGGTTCTGGTTAACTACCTCAATGAGCATGGCATCAAGGCGGCGGGTGCCGCGCGCGGCCAGGTGTTTGGCACCGATCAGCGCTCCACCGCCATCTACGCCTCGGTGGTGGATCTCGACGAAGCCTACCGGTGCGGCCAGAAAGCGGTTGAACTGGCCGTGCAGGGGCAGGGCGGGTTTATGTCCACAATCATTCGCGAGCCGGGCCTGATCTACCAGGTTCGTTATGACAAGGTCCCGTTGGAACAAGTGGCCAATTCCGAGCGGACGTTCCCGAAGGAATGGATTTCGTCCAACAAGACGGACGTGACGGATGAGTTTGTGAAGTATGCCATGCCGCTGATTGGTGAGGACTGGCCGTCGGTCCCGACGGTGGCAGGACGACAACGGTTTACGCAGTTCAAGCCGCTATTTGCCGCTAAAAAACTTGCCGCCTATGTTCCCGAGGGGAATCGGAAGAAATGAGCGTTGAGTGGGGAGCATAAAGAATGGAGATGGAATAATGGATCAATTCGTAAAACAGTTGGTGGAGTTGCCAAAGAAGCACGACTTCTTTATCGGCTTTGACAGTGACGGATGCGTTTTTGACTCGATGGAGATCAAGCAGAAGGAATGTTTCTGCCCGGCTTTCATCAAACACTTTGGCCTTCAGGCGGCGAGCAAGTACGCCCGCGAGACATGGGAGTTTGTGAACCTTTACAGCAAGGACCGCGGCTGCAACCGGTTCCTTGCGGTAGAAAAGGCGTTCAAACTGATGGGGAAACGCCACCAATTCGTGGAGCGCGGCGTGAAATTGGCAGACACCTCCGAACTGTCCGCCTGGATCAAGATCGAGACCAAACTTGGCAATCCGGCGCTCAAGGCGAAGGTGGCCGCCGCCCCCACTCCGGAAACGAAGCGTCTGCTGGACTGGAGCCTGGAAGTGAACCGCCGGATCGAGGAGATGGTGTTTGGCATTCCTCCCTTCCCGGGCGTACGCGAGGTTTTGGCCGCCGGCCTTGCCAAGGCGGATATGATCGTCGTCTCCCAGACTCCACTGGAAGCCCTCGAGCGTGAGTGGGAAGAGGCGGGAATCCGGAATTACGTCAGCCTGATCGCCGGCCAGGAACATGGCACAAAGACGGAGCATCTCAAGTATGCCACCAACAATAGATACGCCGCAGGCAAGGTGTTGATGGTCGGTGATGCGCCCGGCGATCGGAAGGCTGCCGATGCCAATGGCGCGCTGTTTTTCCCGATTATCCCCGGGCAGGAAGAGCAGTCCTGGGCCGAACTGGCTGGCGAAGGGGTGCAACGGTTTTTCGCGGGTACATTTTTGGGTGATTACCAGGAACGTCTGGTTGATGAGTTTGAACAGGCGTTGCCAGCGGAGCCGCATTGGAATAATTGAACAGGATTTGATTTTAACACCATAACAAGGAGAAACAAAAACATGAGCGCACCAACTGCTGACATTGCCATGATCGGTCTTGCCGTCATGGGGGAAAATCTGGTTCTGAACATGGAAAGCCATGGATTCACCGTGGCCGTCTTCAACCGCACCGTTGAAAAGGTGGATGCCTTCGTTGCCGGTCGCGGCAAGGGGAAGAAAATCGTAGGCTGTAAAACCATCGCCGACCTCTGTGCCGCCCTCAAGCGTCCGCGCAAGGTGATGATGCTGGTCAAGGCGGGTAAAGCTGTGGATGAGTGCATTGAACAGCTTCTGCCGTATCTGCAACCCGGCGACATCATCATTGATGGCGGGAATAGTCACTATCCCGATACCATCCGCCGCACGAAGTATGTTGAGTCCAAGGGATTTTTGTATATCGGGACCGGGGTGTCGGGCGGCGAGGAAGGCGCGCTCAAGGGGCCGTCAATCATGCCCGGCGGATCCGCCGCGGCGTGGCCCCATGTGAAGCCGATTTTCCAGGCGGTCTCAGCCAAGGTCGATGGTGGTGCCCCGTGCTGCGACTGGGTCGGGTCTGATGGCGCCGGTCATTTTGTCAAGATGGTGCATAACGGCATTGAGTATGGCGACATGCAGATGATCTGCGAGGCCTATTCCCTGCTCAAGGGAGTTGTCGGACTGACGAACGACGAGATCCATGAAGTGTTTACGAAATGGAACGAGGGCGAGTTGGATTCCTACCTCATCCAGATCACCCGCGATATCCTGGCCGAAAAAGACCCTGAGACGGGGAGCCATGTCGTGGACGTGATCCTCGACACCGCCGGCCAGAAGGGGACCGGCAAGTGGACCAGTGTGGCAGCGTTGGATTACGGCGTCGCGGCTCCGACCGTTGCCGAGGCCGTTTTTGCCCGGTGCATGTCCGCCATGAAAGACGAGCGCGTAGCGGCGGCCCAGGTACTCCGGGGTCCCAAGGCCACCTTCAAGGGCGACAAAGAGGCGTTTATCGAGGATGTTCGCCAGGCTCTCTATGCCTCCAAGATCTGTTCCTACGCCCAGGGCTTTCAGTTGATGCGGGCCGCCGCGGCGGAGCAGAAATGGACCCTCGACTATGGTTCCATCGCGCTGATGTGGCGCGGTGGCTGCATCATCCGCGCCCGTTTCCTCGGCGATATCAAAGCGGCGTTTGACAAGAAGCCGAAACTGGCGAATCTGCTTCTCGATCCGTATTTCAAAAAAGCCATCCGGAAGAGCCAGCCGGCCTGGCGCCGCGCGGTGATGAAGGCCGTCAAGCATGGCGTTCCCGTGCCGGCCTTCTGTTCTGGGCTGGCGTACTACGACGGATACCGGGCGGCCACGCTCCCGGCTAATCTGCTTCAGGCGCAACGTGATTATTTCGGCGCCCACACCTATGAGCGGGTTGACAAGCCGCGCGGCCAGTTCTTCCATACCGACTGGTGCAAACTGGGTGGCTCAACAACCTCGTCAACGTATGTTGTGTAATGGCCATGAACATCAAACAGGCGGGGGAGCGGCTGGACATCCAGTCCGGTGAACTTGAGGCGTTGGTCGCCAGGTCGCTGGACTCGTTCGGCGGAGCCACGCTCCACCGGGTGCTGTTGCTTCCTCCCGACCATACGCGCCTGAATTCGATGGCCGGACCGATCACGGCCATGGCGTACCGGATTCTGAGCGGATGGGGCGCGCAGGTCGACATTATGCCCGCGTTGGGGACCCATGTGCCGATGGGTGTGGCTGAGTTGAAGATGATGTTCGGTGATAGCATTCCGCTTGAACGCTTTTTCCCTCATAATTGGCGGAACGAGGTGGTCCACCTGGGAGTCATCCCCGGTGCCCTGCTTCGGGAATGGTCCTCCGGCCTGGTCGACTACGATGTAAAGGTCGAGGTCAACAAACGCTTGTTAGCGGGTTATGACCTGATCCTCTCGATCGGGCAGGTTGTTCCCCACGAGGTGGTCGGAATGGCCAACTACACCAAGAACATCCTGGTCGGGGCCGGTGGGGCCGATACGATCAACAAGTCGCATTTTCTTGGTGCGGTGTGCAACATGGAGAAAGCGCTGGGACATGCCGATACCCCGGTGCGGCGTCTGTTCAACTACGGTGTCGAAACTTTCCTCGGCGAGCTTCCCATCCGCTATATCCTGACCGTCATGGAACGGGACAATCAGGCTGGGCGGATGAAGATGCGCGGATTCTATGCCGGCACCGGAAACGATCTGTTTGAGGAGGCCTGCGATCTGTGTCGAAAGGTGAATGTCACTCTGCTTGACGCGCCTCTCCGGAAAGTGGTGGTCTGGTTGGATGCCGAAGAGTTCCGCTCGACCTGGCTTGGCAACAAGGCGATCTACCGCAGCCGCATGGCCATCGCCGACAAGGGCGAGTTGATTATTCTGGCTCCGGGGCTGAAGGAGTTCGGCGAAGACAAGGAAATTGATCGCCTGATCCGGCGTTATGGTTATCGCGGTACGCCTCACACCCTCCGGTGCGTCGCGGAGAACGATGAATTACGAAACAACCTTTCCGCCGCAGCCCATCTCATTCATGGATCCAGCGAAGGCCGGTTTTCGGTGACGTATTGCGCGGGGCATTTAACCCGCGAGGAAATCGAATCGGTGGGTTACCGCCATGGTGATCTCAACGCGATGCTGGCGCGATACAACCCGGCGGCCTTGGCTGATGGATTCAACCAGGTCGGCGGCGAAGCCATCTTCTTTATCCGCAATCCGGCGTTGGGGTTGTGGTCGTATCGGGGGAATTTTTCCGGGTAACACCGGGTATTTCGAAATAAAGGATCCATGCCATGACCGCTGCCTTTCTCGACGACGATTTTCTTCTGGATACCAGGCAAGCCAGGGAGCTGTATCACAACCATGCGGAGACGCTCCCGATCATTGATTATCATTGCCACCTGCCGCCCGCGGAGATTGCCGGGGATAAACGGTGGGAGAATATCACGCAGGTCTGGTTGTATGGCGACCATTACAAATGGCGCCAGATGCGGACGGCCGGGATCGCCGAGAGATTTTGCACCGGCGATGCCACGGACCGCGAGAAGTTCGACCGGTATGCCTGGCTCATGCCTCAGGCACTCCGTAATCCCCTGTATCACTGGTCCCATCTGGAATTGAAGCGCTACTTTGGTGTTTCCGACCGGCTGCTGTCTCCCGCCACGGCCGAGTCGATCTGGCGGGATACTCAGGCGGTCATTACCTCCCCCGAATTTTCGGCCCGGCGACTGATGATGAAGTCGAAGGTAGAAGTGGTCTGCACAACCGATGACCCGGTGGATTCTTTGGAGTATCACCGCGCCATTGCCGCTGAACAATCTCAGATTTCAAATCTCAAATCTCCAAGCTCCTTCCCAATCCAGGTCCGTCCGACCTGGCGTCCGGACAAGTGCTGGGCGGTCGCGAGTCCCGCTTTATTCAATGCCTGGACCGACAAGCTCGGAGAAGCCGTGGGCGCGGACATCCGCGATCTCGATGGATTCCTGGCCGCACTGCGCCGGAGGCATGAGGCTTTCCATGCCGCCGGGTGCCGGCTTTCCGACCGTGGTATTTGCTTCATTCCGGCGGAGGAGTTCACCGCCGCCGGTGCCGCCGCAATATTTGAAAAGGCTCGTGTCGGCAAGCCGGTCTCACCGGTCGAAGCGCTGGCGTTCATGTCGTTCATGCTCCATGAACTGGCCGTGATGGATGCCGAAAAAGGCTGGACGATGCAAATCCATTACGGGGTGCTGCGCAGCAACAACAGTCGCCAATTCGCCCGGCTCGGGCCCGACACTGGGTTCGACTCCATCGGCGACTGGCCGACAGGAGAGGGGATGGTGAAACATTTCGACCGCCTCGACAGGATTGGGAAGCTACCGAAGACGATTCTCTACAACATCAATCCCCGCGATAACGAACTCATCGCCACGATGATCGGGAATTTCCAGGACGGGGTGACGCCAGGCAAGATGCAGTTCGGCAGCGGGTGGTGGTTCCTGGACCAGCTTGACGGGATGACTCGCCAGATCGAGGCGCTCTCCCAACTCGGACTGCTGAGCCGGTTCGTGGGCATGCTGACCGACAGTCGGTCGTTCCTCTCCTATACCCGGCACGAATACTTCCGGCGTCTGTTGTGCAACATTCTGGGGAACGACATGGCGGGGGGACGCATCCCGGATGATATGGCGCTGGTTGGGAAAATGGTGGCGGATATCAGTTACCATAATGCGCGCGGATATTTTGGGTTCTTCGAAAAACAATGACAGCGAAAGGCGGATCGTATGGGCAGACTTAATGGCAAAGTGGCGGTTGTAACCGGGGCGGCCGGAGTGTTGTGTTCAGTGATGGTGGAGTCACTCCTGCGGGAGGGCGCCAAGGTGGCGCTCGCCGATTTGAACGAGGATCACGCGAAAACCGTCCAGAAGACGCTCGCGGAAAAAGGGCTGACCCAGACCATGACCGTCGGTGTCAACGTGTTGGAACGTGCCGTGCTGGAGGCGGCCCGCGACAAGATCCTGGCGCAGTGGGGCCGGATCGACATTCTGGTTAACGGCGCCGGCGGCAACCATCCCAAGGGGACCTGTCCGGCCGAGCAGTATACGGAAGGCGTTAAGCTCGAGGATTCCTTCTTCGGTCTCGACCTGGCGGGCTTCGAGTTCGTCAACAAACTCAACTTCATCGGCAGTTTGCTGCCGTCGCAGGTGTTCTGCCAGGCGATGGTGAAGACCGGTGGGAGCGTCATTAACATCTCCTCGATGTCGGCGACCCAGCCGTTGACCAAGGTGGCGGCGTATTCCGCAGCCAAAGCGGCGATTGAGAACTTCACACGCTGGCTCGCGGTTCACCTGGCTCCGGTCAATATCCGGGTCAATGCGATCGCGCCCGGGTTTTTCATCACCAACCAGAACCGGTTTCTGATGCTGGAGAAGGATGAGAAGACGCTGACAGCGCGCGGCCAGAAGGTGATCAACAAGACGCCCATGCACCGCTTCGGCGAGCCCAAGGATCTGTGCGGCGCGTTGACGTATCTGGTTTCCGACGAGGCCTCGTTTGTCACAGGCGTGGTCATTCCCATTGACGGCGGATTTCTGGCGTATTCAGGGGTATAGAATAGGGAAATTTCGCTGTACATCACCCGCTCGCGTGTTATGTTCCGAGCTTGAGTAGGAGCAGGGGAGACCGGGAACATGAGGCATGAAGCATTGACGCGGTGGACGGCGGAAAATTCCGCCGAATTGTACGGTATCCGCAGTTGGGGACAGGGGTATTTCGACATCACGCCGGGCGGTGAAGTGATTGTCAGGCCGAACGGGCCGAAAAGCCCCACCGAAATCAGCCTGATGAACCTAATCAATGAGTGTCACGGCCGTGGCCTGAACATGCCCGTCCTGCTCCGCTTCTCGAACATCCTGGCTTCCCGCATCAAGGAGATCAACGAAAGCTTCAGGTGGGCCATTTTCGATGCCGCCTATCAGGGACAGTACCGCGGTGTGTTTCCCATCAAGGTCAACCAGCAGTTCGAGGTGGTCGGCGATATCACCGAATACGGGCGCGACTACCATCACGGTCTGGAGGCGGGCAGCAAGGCCGAACTCATCGCCGCGCTGGCTCTGACGAAGGATCCCGAGGCGTTTGTTACCTGCAACGGGTATAAGGACGAGGAGTTCATCGATATCGCCCTGCAGGCCCTCAAGATGGGAACCCGCACTGTGCTGGTCATTGAAATGCCCAGCGAGCTTGAGCTGATCATCGAGCGGGCGGATCGGTTGAAGATCCGTCCGGTAGTGGGAATCCGGGCCAAATTGTCCAGCCGCGCCGGTGGACACTGGGATTCCTCAGGCGGGGACCGGAGCAAGTTCGGACTCGACGCCAGCCAGATCATCGAGCTGGTCGACAAGCTCCGTCAGCGCGGCATGCTGGATTGCCTTCAGATGCTGCACTACCATCTGGGCAGCCAGGTTTCCGATATCCGTAAGGTGCGCATGGCGCTGCGCGAGGCCTGCCGTTTCTATGTCGAGTTGGTCCGCGAGGGGACCGCGATGGGAGTCCTGAATATCGGGGGCGGGCTGGCGGTGGACTATGACGGCTCCCACACGAATTACGAGTGCAGCACCAATTACTCCACCTCGGAATATGCCTCGGTGGTGGTCGAGACGATCATGAACACCCTTGACGAGTGCGGGGTCCCACATCCCACGATTGTCACCGAATCCGGTCGTGCCACGGCCGCCCACCACTCGGTTCTCATTTTCAACATCCTTGATGTGCGCCGGTTCGAGCCGCTCAGCATCCCTGAAAAGTTGGCGCATAGTTCGAACGAGATGCTGGAAAACCTTATGGAGGTATGCCATTCGCTGTCTCCGCGCAACATGCAGGAGGCCTACCATGACGCCGTGTATTACCGGGATGAACTGCGGACCATGTTCCTCCACGGGAGCATTTCGTTGAGGGAACGCGCCCTCGCGGAAACCATCTTCTGGCATATTGTCTGCCAGATGTCCGACATGACAAGGGGCCGTAAGTATATTCCCGATGAACTGGAAGGCCTTGATGCCGCCATCGCCGACGTGTATTACGGGAACTTCAGCGTGTTCCAGTCCATTCCCGATTTCTGGGCCGTGGACCAGTTGTTCCCGATCATGCCCATCCACCGGCTTAATCAGCGCCCCACCCGTAAGGGGGTTCTGGCGGACATCACGTGCGATTCGGATGGCAAGATCGACAAATTCATAGACCTGCACGACGTCAAGCATGTGCTTCCGCTCCACGAATGGGACGGACAGGAATACTATCTTGGCATCTTCCTCACCGGTGCCTACCAGGAAACCATCGGCGACATGCACAACCTGCTCGGCAATACCAATGTGCTTCACGTGAGGATTGATGACAAGGGCCGGATTGAGTCCGCCCAGCAGATTACCGGCGACCGGGTGGATGAGATTCTCGAGTACATGGAATACCGCCCTGAGCATATGGTGGAAACCATCAAGGCCCGCGCGGAGAAGGCCTGCCGACATGGGCTTATCACGGCCAAGGAAAAGGTCGCGTTTCTGAAAGCCTACAAGACCGGTATACGCGGCTATACCTATTTCGAGCAGTGATCTCCATTTTCGATAATGCCGGACTAGAAGTCCTGCGCAAGCGGCTGAAGCTTGATCCGCATGTGATCCGCCGCCTGAGAAGCCGGTATTGTCGGACGTTTGAGGGGGCCGACCTAGCGTTGGAAAGCGTTCCCGAAACCGTTCGGCGGGCGGTGGCCGACGAACTCTCATTTCTTGAACTTACACAGGTGGATGTCCGTCATTCCGAAGCCGACGGCGCGACCAAGCTTCTCTTCACAACCGGCCGGGGTGACGCTGTCGAAAGCGTGATCCTCCGGATTCAAACAGGCCGGTCTTCCCTGTGTGTGTCGTCGCAGACGGGATGCGCGGGCGGCTGCCTGTTCTGCGCCACAGGGCAGCTGAAAGGGGTGCGCAATCTGACCTCCGCAGAGATGCTGGATCAGGTTGTCGGGGCAGGGGAACTGCTGCGAAGCGAGGGACGACGGCTTCGCAACGTCGTCTTCATGGGCATGGGAGAGCCCTTTCACAACGAAGACAATCTGTACGGCGCGCTGGAGCAGCTGCGCGATCCGGGCGGGTTCCACCTTTCGGAACGGCATCTTCTTGTGTCCACCATGGGAATTCCCGAGGGAATGAGGAAACTCTCCAGGCGTTTTCCACGCATCGGGCTGGCGGTCAGCCTGCATAGTGTGCGACAGGATATTCGTGATGAACTGATGCCGCTCACGCGGCAGTGGCCTCTGCCGGAACTACGCGCCGCCATCGTAGAACGAAATGCCCTCCATGATCAACCGGTCATGATCGAGGTGTTGATGCTGGCGGGCGTGACGGACACTCCGGCTGATTGCGAGGCATTGAAAGGCTGGCTGACCGGATTACAGGTGCATGTGAACCTTATTCCCTTCAATGCGCCGCCGGGTGCCAAGAATGCGCCCCGCTTCAGGGACATGCCACTTCGGGCCTCGACGCCGGGCCGGATTGCGGAGATTCTGGCGGAACTAAAAGTGGCGGGCTTCAAAGCGACCCGCCGCCATTCCCTTGGCTCCGATATCCAGGCGGCCTGCGGCCAGTTGGCTGAGGAAAATATCATGTTGACATGATAATAATGAATCTGTAATTCATTATTTCATGAATATTTCTTCAGACGATTCTGCTCTTCCAGATGATCCGGTGGGTGCGGATATCGGGGCGCGAATCAAAATTTTGCGCCGGGTTCACCATCTCACACAAGCCGAATTGGCTCGTCGAATCAGTATCCGGACCGGGCCGATGAACGCCTTGGAAAAAGGGCGACACATTCCCTCCGGCCGGGTGTTATTCCGGCTGGCCGAGGTCTTGGAGACAAGCGTCGATTCGCTGCT
>Ga0118677_10002024_pt1 | contig 41681 bp, 34 predicted proteins | sample AliMusrvi5mmetaG_FD_86154 | JGI IMG/M metagenome (GOLD analysis project Ga0118677, IMG submission 86154)
CACGGCTTGCCCTGGCCGTAATGCTTGATCCGCTTGCCGAGTGACTCGGCTAGAGCCTGATTTCTCCCCGCTGCGGCCATTGCCAATGCCTGCTCGGCAACCCGCGCGGCATCCTGGAACTGGCCCGTCTCCGCAAGAGCGGCTGCCAAGGAGTTCAAGACCGCAGCATCGCGATACGACGTGAGTTCCGCTGCCTTTTGGGCCAATTGCACCGCATCCTTGCCCGAGCGAACCCGGTCCTCATGCGCCGTGGCCAGGATCCAGGCCAGCCAGAGAAGTTGGCACAGAGACGCGGCGTAGCACAAGTTGAACCAGGCCGAATTTCAGATGTGCCTGGAGATCACTTCCTCGTCCAGGGGCAGCTCGGTATACTGGTCAATTCCCGGTAAGATCCATTGAAAGGCCCCTCTCATGTCTACTGCTGCTCCCCTGAATCTGGTTGACTTTATTCGTGATATTCCCGATTTTCCCAAACCGGGGATTTTGTTTCGTGACATCACCCCCCTGCTTCAGTCGCCGGCAGCATTTCGAGAAACGATCCGGCGGTTGGCTGAACCGTTTCGTGGGCAGGGAATTGACTTGATCGCCGCGGCCGAAGCCAGAGGCTTCATTTTCGCTGCCCCGCTAGCCCTGGAAATCAATGCCGGACTGATTCCGATCCGCAAGCCGGGGAAGTTGCCGGGCAAGACGCTTTCGCATACCTACGAGCTTGAGTATGGCACCGACACGTTGCAGGTTCACGCCGATGCTATCATCCGGCCGGGCTGCAAGGTTCTGATGGTCGACGATCTATTGGCCACCGGCGGTACGATCGCCGCCTGCTGCACGATGATCGAGCAGGCCGGTGGAGTTGTGGCCGGTTGCGCCTTCGTGATTGAACTCACCGGACTGGAAGGGCGAAATCGGATTGCCCAATACCCAACCGTCAGTCTAATCCGGTATTAAAAACACCTTTCGTTCACAAATGGAGTTGACACAAAGCGAAACCAGCCGATAATTGATTGTAATTTGACATGTTTAGTTGTCTTATTTCAAGTCCCAAGGAATTTTACCAAACAATAAGGGTAAGAAACGGTTATGGCAATGAAGCTTACTGAACGGGCGGCCAACGAACTGAAGCGGCTCTTTGCGGAAAAGAACAAGCCGGAAACGACCATTGTGCGGCTTGGCGTGGCCGGGGGCGGTTGCAGTGGATTGGAGTATCGGATGGAATTCACCGAAACTGCGGCAAGCGATGATTTGGTTTCAGAGAGCCAGGGGCTCCGCGTGGCGGTTGATCCCCGCAGTGCGCGGCTCGTCGACGGAACCGAAATTGACTTTCACGATGACTTGCTGAAGCGATCCTTCGTCTTCAATAACCCGCTGGCCGTGAAGACCTGCGGCTGCGGGACATCGTTCAAGGCCTGAGACCAATCAGGCCGAGTGGAGATCCTGCTACGTCGTCATCGCAACCGTTCCGGCCGCTGGCCAACGGTGACGGTGAACTCCAGCGTCTCACCGTCGCGTTGAACCGTCACGGCTGCCTTCTCGCCGATCTTCGACCAGGCAACTTGCAGTCCAAGTTCGGCGGGGCCGCTGACGCCCTTATTGTTCCACTTGGTGATGATGTCGCCGGGCTGGATGCCGGCTTCGGCGGCGGGCGCGCCGGGGAAAACGCCGGATACCAGGGCGCCGCTGACGCCTAACTTCTCTGACTGTTCGGCCGGAAGCTCCTTCATCGAAACCCCTAGCCAACCGCGGGCAACCTTGCCCGACTTGATCAACTGGTCGTATACCTGGTGAACCAAGTCACTGGGAATGGCGAAACTAATGCCTTGGTAGGTCGGACCAACGATCGCCGTGTTGATGCCGACGACCTGGCCATTCATGTTAACTAAGGGGCCGCCGCTGTTGCCGGGATTCACGGCGGCGTCGGTCTGAAGGAAGTCCTGGTAATTGACTTGCTCCACGACGGCGTGCCGGCCCGTGGCGCTCAATATCCCGGCTGTGACCGTGTGAGCCAAGCCGAATGGATTGCCGATCGCCAGGACCGGATCGCCCACTTCCAGATCGGAACTCTTGCCCCATGGGGCAGCCGTCAAGTTCGCGGCATTGATTTTCAAAACGGCCAAATCGGTGGCTGGATCGATGCCCACGATTTGGGCACGCAGAGGCTTGCTGCCGTCGCTCAATTCAACATTGACTTCCGAGGCGCGGCCGACCACGTGATAATTGGTGATAATGTAGCCCTCGGCGTCGACGATCACGCCGGAACCCTGGTCTTGTTGGCGAAATCCACGTCCCGAACCGAAGAGGAAAGATGACAGTTCGTCGGTGTCCTGTCCACCGACGTTGCGCAAGGCTTTCACGCCAACAACAGACGATTGAATGGCTTTGACGACGTAGCGGTATTGTGCAATTGTGGCCCCTTTACCTTCATCGAGCAACTGCCGGGCGATTTCGGATTCGGCCCTTTCCTTGCCCCGCGTGGCGGAGTATTGAATCTGTTCGACAAAGCTTGGCACAATCAACCGCAGCAGCAAAAACAGCAGCAGCAAAAATAGTAGCACCCAAATTGTCCAGCCGAAGCGGACCCCACCACTATGGGAATCATTGTGCGGGTCGGGTCCGTAGGGCGGGATCGACTGGGGTGGATAGAGGGGGTTGCTGAGCGGGTTGGGAAATCCATCGGACATGTGCGATACTTCTCCAATTTCGCGTTGCGCGTGAAATGCGTTTGATCCAATTATATGCTAGAATCGAACTTTTTCCCACGGAGTCACAACCATGCGAACTTTCCTCGTTACCGGCGGGGCCGGATTTATTGGTTCTCATATCGCCGAGGCTCTCGTCCAGCGCGGCGACCGCGTCCGCGTACTCGATAACCTGAGCACCGGTAATTTGGCAAACCTGGCCGCCTTTCGCGACCGTATTGAGCTAATCGAGGGCGATATCGTCGACGCCGCTACCGTGGATCGGGCAGCGGGGGGGGTCGATTGCATCTTTCACGAGGCCGCCCTGGCCTCAGTTCAGTGGAGCATCGACCGCCCACTGGATAGCCATGCTGCTTGCTGCACGGGCACGGTTCACGTTCTTGACGCTGCGCGGCGACTGGGGGTGCGAAGAGTAGTTTTCGCGGCTTCGGCAGCCGCCTATGGCGATCAGCCGTTGAGCTGCAAGCGAGAGACCGATCTCGTCGATCCACTGTCTCCCTATGCGGCGGCAAAACTGGCCTCGGAACATTACTGTCACGCCTTCTCGGCAGCCTTCAAGTTGGATACCGTCGCGCTCCGCTATTTCAATGTATTTGGGCCGCGGCAGGATCCGGCCAGTCCCTATTCGGCGGTGATTCCGCTTTTTATCACGGCCATGCTCTCTGGTCGGCAGCCGGTCGTCTTTGGCGATGGCCGACAGTCTCGTGATTTTGTTTTCGTGGCCAATGTCGTGCAAGCGAATCTTCTGGCAGCCGACGCACCCGGCGTGGCCGGCCGCACCTTCAATGTTGCCGAAGGCCGAGCGACCGACCTGCTCAAGCTCATCGAACTGCTCAATCGGCTCCTGGGTATAAACGTCCAGCCACGCCATGAGCCGGCCCGGATCGGCGATGTTCGCGAAAGCCTGGCCGACGTCACCCATGCCCGAAAATGCCTCGGCTATGAGCCAGCCGTTGATTTTGAAGAGGGCCTGCGGCGCTCGATCACTTATTACCGCTCGATTGTGAAGTGAACCATGGAGTGCGGTGATTTATCACAGCTTTTTGGCCGCGGATCGGCGTTTTCAGGTGTTGACTGCTCAATCAACTTATTGCACGAGCTCCAAACGGCACCTTTGCGGCCAAAAAATCGCCGCACGCCATATTGTTGACCTTTGAAGCATGCGCTACAATTGGCCCCAAGGCTTATTAACAGCTTCCATTGGGATTTATCACTTCCTTTTGCTACCTCTTCCGAAGGAATTGTCCATGTCGTCGCAAAATTCCGGCCAGATCGACAACGTGATGAAAGAAGAGCGGGTATTCCCGCCGCCAGGCGATTTTGCTGCCAAGGCTCGAATCGGCTCGATGGCGCAGTATGAAAACCTCTGTCGCGAGGCGGCGGAAGACCTGGAGGCATTCTGGGACCGCATGGCCGATGAGTTGCATTGGTTCGAGCCGTTCCAGAAGGTGCTCCAATGGGACGAACCTTTTGCCAAGTGGTTCGTCGCCGGAAAAACGAACGCCTCCTACAACTGCCTCGACATTCATCTGCAAACCGAGCGACGGAACAAAGCGGCCCTGGTTTGGGAAGGAGAGCCGGGCGACACCCGCGTGCTGACCTACCAGATGCTGCACAACGAAGTCTGCCGCTTTGCTAACGTGCTGAAGAAGCTGGGGGTCGGCCGGGGTGATGTGGTTTCAATCTATATGCCGCTGGTGCCGGAACTGGCGATTGCCATGCTGGCCTGTGCCCGCATCGGCGCGATCCACTGCGTCATCTTCGGCGGCTTCTCCGCCGAGGCAATCGCCGAGCGGAACAACAACGCCTCGGCCAAGGTGGTTCTCACGGCCGACGGCGGTTGGCGCCGCGGCAAGCAATTGCCGTTGAAGGAGAACGTCGACGTCGCTTTGCAGAAGTCGCCTACGGTTGAGAAGTGCGTCGTGCTTCGCCGCACTGGCAACGCCGTAACGATGACCCCTGGTCGCGACTTCTGGTGGCACGAACTGACCAAGGAGGTCAGTGACGACTGCCCCGCCGAGCCGTTGGACAGCGAAACGCCGCTGTTCATCCTTTATACCAGCGGCTCGACCGGCAAGCCCAAGGGCATCATGCACACCACGGCCGGCTACAACCTCTTCGTTAAGAAGACGACCGAATGGGTATTTGACATTCGCGACGACGACGTCTACTGGTGTACGGCCGACATGGGCTGGATCACCGGCCATTCCTACGTGGTCTACGGTCCGTTGTCTGCCGGGGCGACGGTCTTCATTTATGAAGGGGCACCCGACGCGCCGGACTGCGGCCGCTGGTGGCAGATGATCGAGAAGCATCGCATCAGCATCCTCTATACGGCCCCAACCGCCATTCGCACCTTCATCAAATGGGGCGACCTTTGGCTCCAAAAATACGACCTATCGAGTCTGCGGCTGCTGGGCAGCGTGGGCGAAGGCATCAACCCCGAGGCCTGGATGTGGTATCACGAAAAGATTGGCGGCGGCCGCTGCCCAATCGTCGATACCTGGTGGCAAACGGAGACCGGGGGCATCATGATGAGCCCCTTGCCCGGAGCGACGGCGACCAAGCCCGGCAGTTGCACGCGTCCGCTGCCCGGCGTGTTTCCCGAGATCGTCGGCGAGGATCGCAAGCCGGTTGGCATGGGGAACGGTGGCTGGCTTGTGATCGGCAAGCCCTGGCCCGGCATGTTGCGAGGAATCTGGGGCGACAACGAGCGGTACAAGCTGCAATATTGGACCGAGGTGCCGCACAGCTATCTGTGCGGCGACAACGCCCGCCGCGATGATGACGGCTACTACTGGATCATGGGTCGCATCGACGACGTGCTGAACGTCTCAGGCCACCGCCTGAGCACGATCGAGATAGAAAGTGCCCTGGTGAGTCACGCGGCTGTGGCCGAGGCGGCAGCCGTTGGCCGTCCGCATGAATTGAAGGGCGAGGCCGTGGCGGTGTTTGTCACACTGGGCAGCGGCTTCGAGCCTAGTGAGGAGTTGCGACAGCAGCTCAAGGAACACGTCCGCAAGGAGATCGGCTCCCTGGCCGTGCCCGACGACATCCGTTTCACGGCGTCGCTTCCGAAAACCCGTAGTGGCAAGATCATGCGGCGATTGCTCCGCGACGTGGCCGCCGGCCGGGAGACGGTCGGAGATACTACCACCTTGGAAGATTTCAGCGTCATGGCTCGTTTGCGACAGCAGGAAGAGTAATAGAAATTGTCGAAACGGGCAATAAGTGCTCGTCCAAAAACAACTTGTGGTGCGGGCGTCTCGCCTGCACATGCAGCCGGGACGCTCGCACAACAAAAACACGGAGTTAATGTTGGGCAGGTACTAAGACTCGCCATCGGTTGCGCAATAGGACTGAGCTTGAAGGATACGCTCAGCCCGCCTTGCGTTCGCTCTGTGTCCGCTGGATGGCGGCAACGTCAAAATGCGGTGCGGGAACGATCCGTGGATAGGGAATGGCCGCTGGATCCGTGGCTGGCTGCGAGGCACGATCCCAGGCGCGGTTGGCGATGCTGACCAGAATCTGCTCGGCTACGGCCAGGGCATCGCGGCCCGCCTCGCCGGTCACTTGCGGCTGCCGGGCGGAAAGAATGCTGTCGACAAAGTCCTGAAGTTCCAGGGCCAGGGCATCAACGGCGTCAAAGGTCTGCTGCTGACGCGGCAAGTGTTCTTCAGCCAAATGCGTCTTGTAATGTTCCACCTGCTCGGGCGCAAGACGATCGGCATGGAACTCCCCTCGCAAGATCGCTTCACTTGGTCGCACGAGCGTTGTCGTTCGCGTACCAAAATCAATGTTTGCGTAGGCCCGCGAGGCCCAGATCTGCATCTTGCGGGCAGGTTCGTGGGAGACCCGCGAGGCAGACAAGTTGGCCACGCAGCCGGACTGGAATTCCAAGCGCGCGTGGGCCACGTCCTCGTGGCCGCCCAGAATTGAAATGCCCAAGGCGTCAACCGACCGTAGCGGCGAGCGGACCAGCGAGAGCACCAGGTCGATGTCGTGGATCATCAGATCGAGCACCACGCCGACGTCCATCGAGCGGAACGTGAAGCCGGACGCCCGCACGGCCTCGATGAATTTTGGATTTCGCGCGTGGGGAGTTGCCGCCGCGAAGGCCGGATTGAATCGTTCGACATGCCCAACCTGGAGCACGACCTTCTGTCGCCGGGCCAATTCGACCAGTTCATCGGCCTCGGCCACGGTCGTACAGATGGGCTTCTCGACGAGCAGATGCGTGCCTGCTTCCAGAAGATCGACGGCCAACTGATGGTGCAGCACGGTCGGCGAGGCGATCACCGCCGCATCGACCCGGCCCAGCAGAGGGCAGTGGGAAGAGAACGAGGTGGTATGCAGTTCGGCGGCCAGCCGATCGCGGTTAGCGGCTAGCGGATCGACCACGCCCACGAGTTCCACGTTGGCCATGCGGGCCAGCTTTTGCGCATGGAAACCACCCAAACGACCGGCACCGATCACAGCAACGCGGAGAGACATAGTGTAGAAAGGAAATGGGGATTGGAAGCGTAGGGTGGGCCGAGTGAAACGAGTCCCACCATTTTTCAACAAATTTTCATGGTGGCGCCTAATTTCTTCTAACTTCTAACTTCTAACTTCTAACTCCTAACTCCTCCCTCCTCACGCGGCCCGGCGATGTTCTCGCCCGCGACCGTGCAATCCTTCGTGCTGACCTTGCACGAAACTCAACAAGTGATTTACTTGGGGAACCAGTTGGCCGTTGTTGCGAAGGATCTCCCAAGCGTTGTCCAAGCCGACTTTCGCGCGATAGAGCAAACGATGCGCCTCGGACAACGACTGGATAACGTGCTCGGGGAAGTTGTTTCGCTTGAGGCCCACCGCGTTGATGCAGCGGGGCTTGGCCGGATAGCCTTCCACTAGCATGTAGGGCGGCACGTCGTGCCGCACGGCACTCATGCCAGCCACGAAGGCGTAGTTGCCGATCGTGGAGAAATGGTGTACGCCGACAACGCCGGAAAGCCAGGCATGATCGTGAATGTGGACGTGTCCACCCAAGAGCGTGCCGTTGGCGATCACGATGTGATCGCCCAATTGGCAGTCGTGGGCCACGTGGCTGCAACCCATGAGGAAGTTGTGGTTCCCTAGCCGGGTCACCCCTTCTTCCTTCTCCGACGCACGATTGATCGTCACGCATTCGCGGATGATGTTGTCGTCGCCGATGACCACGCGGGTGTTTGATCCGCGGTAGCTGAGATCCTGCGGTTCGCCACCGATGACCACGCCGGGGTAGATATGATTGCGCTGGCCGATGCTGACATCGCCCATCAGGGTAACATTCCCCTCCAGCTTCGACTCCCGGCCGATGCGGGCCTTCGGCCCAATAATGCAGAATGGGCCGATTTCGACGTCATCGTCGATTTCCGCGCGGGGGTCGATCGAAACATTATCGGCAATGCGGGTCGCCATCGCCGCAACTCCTTATTATAACTTTATGCGCACCGTTTCAAGGCGCCGGAACTTTCAAGCATCGTCCGCACCAACTCGGCGTTGAGGCGATGTCCGCTACGGTAGGCTGCAAAACGTCCGGCCAGATCGCAATTGGCCAAGGCAAAGTCGCCGACCATATCAAGAATCTTGTGACGGACGCACTCGTCGGGAAACCTCAGCGAGTTACCGATTGGGCCGTCCGCGTCGAACACCAGGAGATCGTTGAAGGTGGTTCTTTGCCCCAACCCCTGCTCCCGCAAGGCGGCGGCTTCGTGCTGTAGCATGAACGTGCGGCTGGAGGCTAGACTCAGATGAAAATAGCGTGGAGAAAGCGTCATCTCCAAAGACTGCCGGCCGATCGAGCTGCCGCTGCCGTAGTCTAATTCGTACTGAATGACGGTCTTGCCACCAACCGCCGGCCGAGCCTCGATCCAGCATTCTTCGTTGCCCAGCCGCGTCACCTGCCGCACCACAAAAACCTCACGCGGGGCCGCCTGCTCGACGATACCCGCTCGCTGGATTGCCGCTACGAAGGCTTGCGCCGAACCGTCGCAGCCGGGCATTTCCGGCTGATCTACCCAGACCTCGCAGTTATCGACATGCATGCCGGCCAGAGCCGCCATGACGTGCTCGACCATCTCGACCGATGCCTCGCCGATACGAAGCACGGTCCGCCGCGGCATCTCAATGCGATTAGCCACCACGGCCGGAATGCGAGGGCACCCTGGCAGATCGGACCGCACGAAGACGACCCCCTTCCGAGGCTCGGACGGACGGAACTCGACGCGGACATCGCGTCCGCTCCAGTAGCCAATCCCTTCGATCGCCGCGTTGGCGAGTAACGTGCGCTGGTTGCGTCTTGATTCCATTCCCTGCCAGTCATCCATGACGAAAAGGTGCGTACTTAAAAGCTGGAACCGGGCTTCCTTGCCAGGTTCAGACCCGCAGTGAGTTTAGCGTTGTCCACCAGCAGGGCCCATGAGATTCCTGTTGTCGGCAGCACCACCATTCGGGCCTACCTGAGGTTGCTGCGGCGAACCACCAGCAAACCGCGGCAGAACGTACGGCGTAATATCCAGGTTCTTGCTGTAGAAGACCACCTTGTTGCTGATGCCGCGGGCAATATCGTCCGGATTTGCTTCGTTGATATTGTCGCCATTGAAGTTCATCACCAGGACGATGCCTCGCTGCTGGCAGTAGTAATTTACCTCGTCGCTGATCTCACGATAGGCGTTGAAATAAAGGTGAGCTTCCTTCTGTACAAAATCCTTGCGTTTCAGGGCAACCTGTCCCTGGATGATCGCCTTCTGGCTCACCAAAGACTCCTCCAAACGCTGGTAGTCTGGAGTGCCGGGCTTAAGCTGGCCCAACTGCTGACCCTGCTCTTGCAGGCGTTGAAGCTGCTGCTCGAAGTCCTTCTGGACTTTTTCCGCATCAGTCTGAAGCTCCTTCAACTGGGCCTTCAAGCGGACGTGCCTCTTGAAGATGTAGTTCACATCGACCAGGGCAATGCTGCCCGGGCCTTGAACGGCGGGAGCCACGGGGGCCTGAGCCGAAGCCTGACCGCTTGTGAAGCAGGTCCAGGCAAGACAGATTACGGCCGCGATGGCCGACGACAAAAGAAAATTCTTCACGTTCAGCACTCCTTGCTGTGGCGGTGGGTCTTCCTTGACCGGCGCGTTTCTCCCCTCCTTGCGCCTGGCCCGTGCGACCCGCTTGGTAGACCAGAAACGGCTTCAAGGGAGGGGCGTATTCTGCCCACTTGTTCGATTTCCGTAAAGAGCAGTTGGGAGATTTTAATAATTTTCCTCAGCTCGACCGGTTAAACCATGCTCCTGGGGATATTGTCTCTCACTGCAGGTGGCAGCTCGACATGCCGCGCTTCTCCAGGTACTGCTGGTGATAGTCCTCCGCCTTCCAAAACGTCGCGGCCGGCAAAATTTCGGTGACGATCTTGCGGTGGTATTTGCCACTGGCGGCCAACTTCTGCTTCGCGGCCTGGGCTGCTGCCTTTTGCTCCGGCGTATGGTAGAAAATGGCAGAACGATACTGCGTTCCGACGTCGGGCCCCTGGCGATTGACGGTCGTCGGATCGTGGTTCTCCCAAAAAACCTTCAAAAGCTGCTCGTACGACACTTCCTTTGGATCGTACTCTACCTGCACGGCCTCGGCGTGGCCAGTTCGGTCGGAGCAGACGTCCTTATAGGTCGGACGGTCAAGGTGGCCACCGCTATAGCCCACCGCAGTTGACTTCACGCCCTTGATCTGGCGGAAAGTCGCCTCAACGCCCCAGAAACACCCAGCCGCAAAGGTGGCGGTTTCCATCTTCGTGGGCAGGGAGACGGGAGCGGGGAGCGCGGAGTTGGTGGTCGTGGTCGGATTATTCTCGTCGATCTTCAAGGAAGCCGAATTGATGCAATAGCGCATACCTGTCGGATTCGGTCCGTCGTCGAAGACATGGCCCAAATGGGCTTGGCACTTGTTGCACACAACCTCCACCCGCCGCATGCCGTGGCTTTTGTCGATGACTTCGCCGACGGCCTTGTTATCCATTGGCTTCCAGAAGCTCGGCCAACCGGTGCCGGAGTCGAACTTGGTTTCCGAACTGAACAGCGGCAAACCGCAGCAGACACAGCGATAGACACCGCGGGTGTGGCAATCCCAATACGCGCCGCTAAACGCAGGCTCGGTTCCTTTGCGACGGGTAACCTTGAACTGCTCGGGCGTGAGTTTCTTCCGCCATTGCTGGTCGCTCATTGTCAGTTCGTTTTCGCCCTTGAGAACTTCACCCTCCTTGGGACCGCACATATTTTCATTGCACGTCCCGCCCGCGGCGGGTGTCGCCTCTTCTTCGCCGCCCATGCCGGCTGCGTCGGTTTCTGCCATGCCGTGACAGAGACTATAGCGCGAAACCAATGTAAAAAACGCCATGCCGCCAATCGCGGCCACGCCAAAAAACAAAGCCTTGGACATCGCAAAAGCTCCTGAGGGGTTTGTGGGAAAAGAGGAAACTAGCCTTGAAAAACGCATTGACAACCGTTAACTCTGACACGAATGAATTATAGGCAGCCCAGGGAGACAAAAACAACCAGCGCCGCCATGACCACCACCGCCAGAGAGTGTTAGACGCCGTCAAACGTGATAATGGTCAGTTCAAAAGGGAATCGGTCAATAACGTGGATGTGGACGAAGATCCGCTCTTCGCCCTGCTTGCGAACCTGCTTTCGCTCCACCTCATGGGAAAATCCCTGCTCGTCGAGGACGGCGGCCACCGACTCGATGCTGTCGGAGAAAAGATGCAGATCGATGTCGGAACCGCGGCGAATATGACCGGTCAGGGTGCTGCCGATGAGCCGGGGACGGAAAGCCTTGAGAATCCGCATCAGGCGGAGAGCCTCCAGACGCATATCGCGGAGGTTTTCCGTCCGCCGCTGGCCTTCCTGGAGTTGTGCCCAGACCTGGATCTGGTCGCGGATTTCGCGGTTGCTGGGCAGATCGCTCGGCTTGAAGTCGCCTCGCGTGATGCGATGTGCCGCCTTAAGTTTTGCGCGGAAGTACTCGGTTTCCTCGCGCTCGTACATCAGCCGGGCGGCATCGCAAGCCACCTGGCGACGAAGCTTGTCGCTAGACATCCATTGGCACCGTACATAAGCGGCGCGCGATACGGGAAATTAGAGACGGGTAAATCACCTTCCCTTTGGAAAGAGATACCCCGAGCATACACGCACCGAGGCGGAAATGCAAGTGCCCATCCACGGCTCGCGAGCCAGTGTTGTTTTTTTGTTTCAAGGGCGTTATACTAACACTGAGCCGAAAGGGCAATTTTGAGGGAGTTTGCTATGCGTAAGCAGGAGGTTCTTACACTTCTCGACTACCTTCCCGATTCTCTCGATCCGGAACTGCTTATGCATGAGCTGTACCTGAAGGCTAAGATCGAGCGCGCGGAGGAAGCCATGGCCCGCGGAGAGATTGTCGTCCACAGCGAATCAGCGAGTCTTGATCATCGGGGTGATTCGCGCTGGACGCGATCTGCTTCCGATCCTGAAATCTCGAAATCCGTGATTTAGCCTCCACCTCCATGTCCCAATACATTCTCGCCCTCGATCAGGGAACCACGTCGAGCCGGGCGATCGTTTTCGATCGTGCCGGCCAGGTCGTCGCCTCCGCCCAACAAGAGTTCCCGCAAATCCTGTCAGCCCCGGGCATTGTGGAACACGACCCCGAGGCGATCTGGTCGTCGCAATTGAAAACAGCCCGCGAGGCCCTGGCTCGGGCGTCGCTGGGGGCTGGCGATCTTGCGGCGGTGGGGGTGGCCAACCAGCGTGAGACGACGATCCTCTGGGATCGGAAAACAGGCCGGGCCGTCGCTCCAGCCATTGTTTGGCAGAGCCGCGTTACTGCCGAAATCTGCACTCACCTGAAAGCCGAGGGCCTCGAAGAGACCTTTCGGGCCAAGACGGGCCTGGTGGTGGATGCCTACTTCTCCGGCACGAAGATCACGCACTTGCTCGACACCTACGACGGCCTCCGTGGTCGGGCAGAACGAGGCGAGGTGCTTTTTGGCACGGTCGATTCGTGGCTCCTCTGGCGATTGACCGGTGGCCGCGTCCACGCGACCGACTACAGCAACGCCAGCCGCACGCTGCTTTACAACATTCACTCCTTGGATTGGGACGATGAACTGTTGCAAATACTCCGGATACCCAGGGCCATGCTGCCGGAAGTACGCTCCTCGAGCGCAGTCTATGGTCAGACGAGCAGCGAGTGGTTTGGCGGCCAAGTGCCCATCGCCGCAGTGGCCGGCGACCAGCAGGCGGCCACCTTTGGCCAAGCCTGCTTTTCACCCGGCATGGCCAAGAATACCTACGGCACGGGCTGTTTCCTCTTGATGAATACGGGAACCGCGCCGATTGAGTCGCGGCATCGCATGTTGACCACGATCGGTTGGGGCATCGGCGATAAAATCACCTATTGCCTCGAAGGTTCCGTGTTCATCGGCGGAGCGGTCGTGCAGTGGCTCCGCGACGGCTTAGGGGTGATTGCCAACTCGCAGGAAGTTGAAACGCTTGCCGCGACGGTGGCCGATACCGGCGACGTCTACTTCGTACCCGCGTTTGTTGGCATGGGTGCGCCGTATTGGGATCCATACGCGCGCGGCACGATCCACGGCATCACCCGCGGCACGACTACGGCTCACTTGGCCCGCGCGGCACTCGAGTCGATGGCCTATCAAACCCGCGACGTGTTGGAGGCGATGCAGAAGGACGCCGGCATTGCGCTGGCCGCATTGAAGGTCGATGGGGGAGCATCGGTCAACCATCTGCTGATGCAGTTCCAGGCCGATATTTTGGACGTGCGCGTCTGCCGGCCCAAGGTGGCCGAGACGACGGCTCTAGGGGCGGCTTACCTCGCCGGACTGGCCGTCGGATATTGGCAGGATCTGGACGAACTGACGAGGAATTGGTCCATGCAGTGCGAGTATCTGCCGAGGATGGCCGCCGTCCAGCGCGATGCAAAGTACGGCCGCTGGCTCAAGGCCGTGGAAAGGTCGCTGCGCTGGGCGGAGGGGTAAGTTGTCGGGTTGTCAGGCGAAGTCGCTCCTGACCTGTCTCTTCCTCTGCCAGTACCCAGTTCTTCAGGGCCATGAATGCCCCTGCACCAGGCATGCCTTTCAGGAAGAGGGCTGGCCGCATCGCTTCTTCGACCCGCTACCACAGCAAGGGGACATTGAGCCAAAGTGTCGTCTGCGCGACTTCTCGTTTGTGCGAGTGTGATGTAGAATTGAGAGTGGTAAAGGCGAGTTCCGTGCATCTTACTTTGGAGTTCATTTTCCCATGGAGATATTCATTGAAAATCCTTGTCTTGAGGAAGAATTGATCGAGCAGAGGAAGGCATGGGGTGTCGACCAGCATGACGAAGTATGGGAGGGAGTCTATTTCATTCCCCCGATGGCGAACGACGATCATCAGGATCTGGTTCTCGAATTTGCGACGGTCTTGCGGACAATCGTTTCAAAAACGGGTCTCGGCAAAGTCCGTCCTGGTGTCAATCTTGCGGCATCTACCGAGGACTGGGCACAAGATTATCGCGTGCCGGACGTCGTAGCCTTCCTGGTTGACACGGCCGCTAAGAACCATAACGCGTTTTGGACAGGGGCGGCAGATTTCATTATCGAAATCACCAGCCCGCGAGACCGCACCTACGAGAAGATAGCGTTCTATTCGCGAATAGGAGTCAGGGAACTCTTGATTTTCAATCGCCAGTCATGGGCACTCGAACTGTATCGGCATCAATACGGCACTCTGCAAAAGGTTGGAGAATCGACGCTTGCGCGGCCCGAGGTTCTTTCCAGTGAAATGTTGCCGCTTGAGTTCTGGTTGATACCTGGTGCAGAGCGGCCGAGCGTCGAGGTTCGACACAAGATCACATGCGAGCGTTGGGTAATTTAGGGATCTAATGTTGGGATGAGAAGAAGCCTATCAGGTGGCCATGTAGCGAGGCGGGTTTGGTAAAATGTAGAAATTCCAGTTATTTCTGCGTCGGTTTGGAGGCCTCAACCGTTACTTATACGATAGGACGACTCCGTTGTCCGAACTGACCTGAGGGTAAAACGCAATACTTAGTACCGTCCAAAATTAACTCCGCGTTTTTGTGGTGCGGCCGTCCGGCTGCATGCGCAGGCGAGACGCCCGCGATACAAGTTGTTTTTGGACGTGTACTTAACAGATTTCCCTCCGCGATCGGTAATTTGTGGACGAGCTTGGCGGCCCATCCTACCAGAAACTCCATATGCAACTGATTACCCTCCGCGAGATCTGCAAAACGTACACGCTGGGCGAGATTGAAGTCCATGCCTTGCAAGGTGTTTCGCTGGATATCAAGCATGGCGAGTTTGTCGCCTTGATGGGCCCCTCAGGTTCGGGAAAGACCACGCTCATGAATACCCTGGGCTGTCTCGACCACCCCACCAGCGGCAGCTATCGGCTCGATGGCGAAGAAGTCATGGAGATGTCGGGCGACGAGCGGGCCAGGCTGCGAAATCGAAAGATCGGTTTCGTTTTCCAGAGTTTCAACCTGCTGGCTCGCACTTCGGCTGCGGAAAATGTGGAATTGCCGATGCTCTACTCCGCCAGTCTCCGCTGGGCCCAGCGACGCCAGCGGGTGAAATCCTTGCTGGAAAAAGTCGGACTGGAATCGCGGGCACACCACCAACCGTCGCAACTCTCCGGCGGGCAACAGCAACGAGTGGCCATCGCCCGGGCACTGGCCAATGAACCGCCGATCCTACTGGCCGACGAGCCGACGGGCAATCTCGACTCGCACACCAGCCGCGAGGTGATGGAGCTATTCCGGCAACTCAACCGCGACGAAGGAATCACCGTCATCATCGTCACGCACGACCCTGAAATCGCCCGACACGCCCGTCGCGTCGTCGTCCTCCGCGACGGCAGCATCCTCCGCGACACTTCCGATGTCGATCTTGCCGCCAGCGCACTGCATACCCATGAAGAGGCCAAAACGTGAAACAACTTTTGTTCTGGTTCATTGTTCTGGCCGGGCTGGGTGCCGCCGGGGCAGCGGGATACCAACGCTACAATGCCTCGCGGAATGCCAGCGGGCCATATCGCATGAAGGCGGTTCGCCGCGGCGATGTTACGCTGGTGGTGAATTCCACCGGCACGGTCCAGCCGGTATTGAGCGTGCAGGTGGGGGCCTTCGTTTCCGGTCCCATCCAAAAAGTGTGCGTCGATTTCAACGACAAGGTGAAGAAGGACCAGATCCTCGCCCAGATTGATCCGCGAAACTACCTGGCGTCCGAGGCCCACGAAAACGCGGCCCTGGCCCATGCCAACGCCGACCTGAAGCGCGTTCAGGCATTGCTTGAACAGGCCGTCCATTCGGAAAAGCGCAGCATCCGCCTGAAGGAGACCAATGCCATTGCGGAGATTGATTTCGAGCAGAGCGTCACCGATCGCAAGAACCTGGAGGCCCAGATCGATCTCTGCAAAGCGACCATCCTGCAATGCGAGGCCAATCTGTCGACTGCCCGCACGAATCTCGACTTCACCAACATCAAGTCGCCGGTCGAGGGGATTGTGATCGATCGCAAGGTCGATCCGGGCCAGACCGTGGCTGCCCAGTTCCAGACGCCCGTGCTGTTCATCGTGGCTCCCGATCTGGAGAAGAAGGTCTACGTTTACGCCTCCGTCGACGAGGCCGATATCGGGCTGATCCGCGACGCCCAGAAGCGCAACCAGCCGGTCACCTTCTCTGTTGACGCCTATCCCAAGGACAGCTTTAGCGGCCGCATTGCCCAGGTGCGGCTCAATCCCACGACGGTCTCAAACGTGGTCACCTACACAGTGGTCGTTGAGGCCGCCAATGGCGACCGCAAGCTGCTGCCCGGCATGACGGCGAACCTGGTTTTCCAGATCGAAAAGCGAAGTAATGTGCTCACCGTGCCCAACGCGGCCTTGCGCTTCCACCCCAAGCCGGAGCAAGTGCGCAAGGTCGATCTGGCAATCGTCGAAGGATCGTCGGAAGACGATGCCAATAGCAACAGCGCGACGGATTCGGGCGAGAAGAATAACTCCACGGCAGCCCGCGGGCGGAAGCCAACCTACGTCTGGATGATGGACGGCAATCAACTCGCCGCAGTCGAGGTTGCCACGGGGTTGGCCGACAAGAACGGCACGGAAATTCTCTCTGGCGACTTGGCCGAAGGCCAGGAAGTGATCACCGGCACGCAAAACAGCGTCAGCGCGACGAAATCCGCCAGCCCGCCACCTCCACCGCCCTAAGTGTATTTCATGAACACCTTGATGATCGTTCGCGTCGCCCTGAGAGCATTGGCGAAGAACAAAATGCGTGCGGGCCTCACCGTGCTGGGCATCGTCATCGGCGTGGCGGCCGTGATCCTCCTGGTCTCGATTTGCCAGTCGGCCGGCCAACTGGTGCAAGACCAATTCCAGGCCATGGGCACCAACGTGGTCATCATCCACCCGGGCAGTCAGAAGGGCGGCGGTGTGCGGATGGGCTTTGGCAGCATTCCGACCCTTTGTGCCGCCGATGCCGACGCCATGTCCGTCGAGTGCCCCGCCGTACTGGCAGCCACGCCGATGATCAACGCTCGAGGGCAGGTCGTGGCCGGCAATCAAAACTGGTCGCCCGACCAAATCGTGGGCGTCAACACGGCGTACTTGACGGTTCGTAATTGGCAGATCGATCGAGGCGATTTCTTCACGCAGAGCGACATCCACTCGGCGGCCAAGGTCTGCGTGGTGGGGGTTACCGTGGCCGACAATCTCTTCCAAACCCGCGATTGCATAGGTCGCACGATCCGCATCAAGAATATTCCATTCGAGGTCGTCGGCGTACTGGAACCGAAGGGGGCAAACCTCTTCGGCCAGGACCAGGACAATGTCGTGCTGGCCCCTTATACAACGATCAAGAAACGGATTTCCGGTTCGACGTTCAACAACGTCGACGTGATTTTCGTCTCCGCCTGTTCGGTCAAGCGCATGGGGGATGCCCAGGCGGAAGTGACCGACTTGCTGCGGCAGCGGCATCGTATCCGCAAAGGAGCGGCCGACGACTTCGCCATCCACAACACGGCCGAAATCGCCGATACGCTTAAGATCATTACGTTGGTCATGTCGCTGTTGTTGGGATCGATTGCCGGCGTCTCCCTGATCGTGGGCGGAGTGGGCATCATGAACATCATGCTGGTCTCGGTCACCGAGCGGACCCGCGAGATCGGCATTCGCCTGGCCGTCGGTGCCCGCTCGCGCGACATCCTGCGGCAGTTTCTCCTGGAGGCCGTGGTGCTTTCGCTGTTGGGAGGCGCGCTGGGAGTTGCCCTCGGCATCGGCGCCGTGGTTGCCATCACCTGGGTGGCCAACACGTTCTTCACCAGCACTCACTGGCCGCTGGCGATCTCGGTCGAGGCCATCGCCATAGCCCTGGCCTTCTCCGCCTCGGTCGGCATGTTCTTCGGCTATTATCCCGCGCGGAAGGCCAGTCGGCTCGATCCGATCGAATCGCTGCGGTATGAGTAGAACTTATCCGCTGGTGTTACGATCAACGGAGGTGGATAACCTCTTTTCGTCAAGAGCCGGTATACTCCTGGAACCGCCACTGCGTTTGCGATGTGCTTACAGTTCCACGTTAAGAAATAGTCTACGTGATGAACCGTGGCAATAGCCAAGTGCGTGGCATCGGAACGAGCTTTTTCTGGGAGCAAATTAATCGAGCGGACTGACAAAAGGCAAAAGGGGCAATCAAGAGAAATAAACCTGCTTGGCGACAAGGCGGCGCGTGTTGAAAGCAAGATAGATCAAGCCGCCGTACATCGCGAGGATGAAGGCCATCGTCAACATCATGCACAACCGTATAACGATCGGTGACTTGGCTTCCATGACGAACATATCCAGCGTCAGCCAGAGCGCGAAGGCACCCTGAAGAACACAGAAAAAGATTGCTAATTGCTTCCATTGGGCCGCACCCAGGCATTCCCCTAGCAATCCCAAGAAGTACCCGAAGGCGGCACAACTCGCGACCAAAGCAATCACCGACAGCCAGATGAGCGCCTTGAAGACGTTGCCCATGATTTTCGCGTTGTCCTCGGTTTGCTTCATGGCGCGCTCCCGGTCCGCCTCGAATTTCTTCCATTCGGCCGGGTTGCGCGGCGGGGAACCTGATGAACCAGGACTTGGCGCGGAATGTATCAGTGCCAGGGTCAAGAGTTGCATGAGCAGAATTATTCCAAGGGACGCGCCGACGCATCCCACGGCCGACTGGATTATGGGCCGGGTCTTGGTTGACCTGGGCACCGCCCAGCAAACGCCCCAACCGGTTAGCAGTGAAACGCACGACCCCATCCATGCCAAGGCCGACCAGATCATGAGGATGCCAAAAAAATCACCGCCGCCGCTAGCTAGAAGTCTTGGAAGAGAGTTCGGGGTAGTTATCGCCGCAATCGCCACGACGGCGATAATGGCAAACGCCACGCCACCCACGACGAGCGAACCGAGACAAATCGCCAGGCCCGTAACGACTGCGATCCATCCCCGCGCATCGGCAGCCGCCGGCAATCTTGGGGCCTTGCCGCTCACTCGCTTCGCGGCAGTTGGACCGAGGTCGTCCGGCCAGGAAAAGCCCGAGTCGGGCGGCACCGAGGAGGGTTTCTCGTTAGGGTCCGGGGCTGGCGTGGGGCAGATCGTTAGCGTGCTGCCGCATTTGGGGCATCGAACCCTCTTGCCCAGCAGGTCGTCTTTGGCAGCAAACCTCTGCCCGCATTGGCATACGACTTTGATTTGCATCCCCTTATTTTAATCGTACCTGGGGGCATGTCAACACACTGATTTTTTCACAGCGTTTTGTGGAACCGCCGCACGGCGAGGGCAAACGTGGCAAGGCCCATCGCGGCCAATGCGAGCAAGTGCGGCCAGAGATATGCCAGGCCGACGCCTTTCAAAAAGATAGTCCGCACGACAACGAGAAAGTAGGCCACGGGATTGAGAAAAGTCAGCCACTGGATGACCTGCGGCATGTTGGCGATCGGGAAGGAAAACCCCGAAAGCAACATCGCGGGAAAGAAGAATAAGAAGGTGCTCATCATCGCTTGCTGCTGCGTCTGGCTAACGGTGGAGATAAACAGCCCGACACCCAGCATCGTCAGCAGGTAAAGGCCGGTCGAGAAATACAAGAGCACGATGCTGCCGCGGAGCGGCACCTCGAACCAGAAATAGCCGATCAGGAGGATCAGCGTCACGTCGACGAAGGCGATCAGCACGAAGGGCATCGTCTTGCCAAGAATGAACTCGGCCGGCGTGATCGGCGTGACCATGATCTGCTCGATCGTGCCGATCTCCTTCTCGCGGACCACCGCCATGCTCGTCAAAAGCAGGCTCACCAGGCTGACCACGATCACGATCACCCCGGGCACGAAGTAGTTGCGGCTCTCCAGGTTCTCGTTGTACCAGGCGCGGGGGCGGAAATCGATTTGCACGGGCGGGTCGGCGACGCCCTGGGCGCGCTCGATGCGTTTGGCAAGCATCTGCCGCGCATAGCTGCTGGTGATGCGGTTGACGTAGCTCAAAGCGATGCCGGCGGTGTTGGAGTCGGTGCCGTCGCAAATCACCTGCATGGCGGCGGTCCGCCCGGCCTCCAGGTCGCCGGCAAAGCCGTGGTCGATCCGCAGCACGATCTGCACCGTGCTGCGGTCGACGAGATTTTGCATCTGCCGGTCGTCGTCGACCCGGGCCACGACGTTGAAATAGCCGCTCTCCGAGAAGCGGGCCAGAAGCTCGCGGCTGAGCGGCGTGTTGTCTCGATCGTAGACGGCCGTGCGGATGTCGCGGAGGTCCATGTTCACCGCGTAACCGATCACCAGCACCTCCATGCACGGCACAATGAAGATCACGGCGCGCATCCGCGGGTCGCGAAAGACCTGGATGAACTCCTTGATCAGCATCTGGCGGATACGCTCGAACATCACATCAGCTTCTTTTTGAACTTCCACTGGGCCAGAAAGACCATCGCCACGGCGAAAACGATCAAGAGGATCGTGTCCAGGGCGAGGATTTCCAGGCCCACGCCCTTGAGATAAATCCCCTTGAGGATGCCGATAAAATAGCGCGCCGGCACGAGATACGTGATCCACTGGATCGGCCGGGGCATGTTGACGATGGCAAAAATAAACCCGGAAAGCAGGAAGGCCGGCAGGAAGGTCGTCGTCATGGCCAACTGGCTCGCCAGAAGCTGGGACTTGGTGACGATGCTGATGAGGATGCCCATCGTCAACACGCCCACAAGAAAGATCGACGCCACTCCGAATAGCAGGGCCACGTTGCCGCGGAGCGGAATCTGGAACATGAACTGCCCGAGGAGGACCGCCAGCGCCATGTCGAGAAGGCCGATCGCAAAATAGGGTATCAACTTGCCGAGGATCAGTTCGGAACCTTGCACCGGTGTGGAAATGAGTTGTTCCATGGTCCCCCGTTCCCACTCCCGAGCGAAGCAGAGCGAAGTGAGCATGGCGGCAATGACCATCATGATTACGGCGATCAGCCCCGGCACAATATAGTTCTTCGACTCCAGGTCGGCATTGAACCAGACCCGGCTGCGGACTTCCAGCGGAACGCGGACTTTCATCGGACCTTGGCGGCCGATGCGGCGGATCATCCACTTCTGCGAGTAGATCTCCATGATCGCGTCGGCATAGCCCAGGGCAATCGTGGCCGTGTTTGAGTCAACGCCCGAGATGGCCACTTCCAACGGGGCCTTGGTGTCGGTGGCAAGCTGCCGTGCGAAATTGTAGGGAATCACCAAACCCATCAGGGCCTCGCCGGAGTCGATGGCACGGTTCATGTCGTGCTCGTTATCGATGTAGCGCACGAGCGAAAAGTAGGGAGAACCGGCAAAGTGGCTGACCAGCTCCCGGCTATCGGGCGTGCGGCTCTGGTCCCAAACCACCAGCGGTACGTGATCGACGTCCAGGGTCAAAGCAAAACCGAACAGCAAGAGCATCAACATCGGGATGGCGATCGCCATGCCCAGGCTCCGCGGGTCGCGGAGGATGTGCAGGAACTCTTTGCGGGCTACGGCCGTCACGCGTCGGGCATTCATCTTCGCACCTCCTCCTGCGGCTGTTCGGCGCGGTCGCGGGCTTCAATCAGGGAAACGAAGACATCCTCCAGCGACGGCACGATCCGCTCGATCTGCTGCACGCGAAACCCCTCTTCGGCCAGCCGCGAACGGGTTTCCGTAGCCGCGCGATCGCCGTCGTCGGCCACCAGGTGCAGGCTCTTGCCGAAGAGAGCGACTTCCTTCACTGAACCCAAGCCGGCCAGGGCTTCCATGGCGGCCTCGGGCCGGTCGCAGACCACTTCCAGCACGTCCTCTTGCATGGATTCATGCTTGAGCTTCTCCGGTGTGCCTTGGGAGATCAGCTCACCGCGATAGATCAATGCCAGCCGGTCGCAGTACTCGGCTTCGTCCATGTAGTGCGTGGTGACGAAGACGGTCACTCCTTCGCTGGATAATTGATAGATCAAGTCCCAGAACTGGCGGCGGCTGATGGGGTCGACGCCGGAGGTTGGCTCGTCGAGGAAGAGGATCGGCGGCCTGTGCAGGATCGCGCAGCCCAGTGCCAGCCGCTGTTTCCATCCGCCGGAAAGGATCGCGGTCGGCCGGTGACGATGCCCTTCCAGGCCCGACATCTCGATCACCCATTGCTTCCGCTCGACCTTCTCCTTGGCTCCGATGCGATAGATACCGGCGTAGAAGTCGATATTTTCTTCGACCGTCAGATCCTGATAGAGCGAGAACTTCTGGCTCATATAGCCGACGTTGGCCTTGATCTCCTCGGGCTGCGTGCGGATATCGAAACCGGCCACGCTGCCACGGCCGCCGGTCGGCGCAAGGATTCCGCAGAGCATGCGGATGGTGGTCGACTTGCCTGCTCCATTAGGTCCAAGGAAGCCAAAGATTTCGCCGCGGTTGACCTCGAAGCTAATCTGGTTCACCGCCATGAAACTGCCGAAGCGGCGTTCGAGCTTATCGACGACGACGGCGATTGGCTCCCCTCTCCCCTTTTGGGAGAGGGGCAGGGGGTGAGGGAGCGCGGATTGTAGGGATGCTCTTTCCTTTGCACCTATCGCTGAAACAAACACGTCCTCCAACGTGGGCGGAATAGTTCGCACGGCCTGTGGCGGCAGTCTGGCGTCGCGCAGGGTCTTGCCAACGCGTTCAGCCTCGTTCTGGCCGTCCGTGCCAACAAAATGCACGCGATCCCCAAACAATCCGACCGATGCGGCAGGAAACTGCTGCCGCAAGACGGTGGCGGACTTGCGAGGCTCCGCGGTGCGGATTTCCAGGATCGTGCCCCGCATCAGTTGCTTGACCTCATCCGGCGTGCCGCAGGCCAACATCCGCCCTTGATGGATGAGGGCCAGGCGATTGCATCGTTCGGCCTCGTCGAGATAGGCCGTGGAGACGAAAATCGTCACCTTCTCGCGTAACAGTTGGTAGAGGATCCGCCAGAAATCGCGGCGCGAGACGGGATCGACGCCGTTGGTCGGTTCGTCCAGAAAAAGTACCCGTGGCGTGTGGACCAGCGTGCAGGCCAGCCCCAGCTTCTGCTTCATTCCGCCGGAAAGGTTTCCCGCCAGGCGACGTTTGAAGGGCGTGAGATTGCTGAAAGCCAACAGTTGCCCAATCCGCTCGTCGCGGCCTTTGCGGGGTACGTTGTAGATGTCGGCATAGAAGTCGAGGTTCTCCATCACCGTCAGGTCGGCGTAAAGCCCGAAACGCTGGCTCATGTAGCCGATCTCGGCCTTGACCGCCTCGGCCTCGCGAACGACGTGATGACCGGCCACCCAGGCTTCGCCTCCGTCGGGGTCCATGATCGAAGTCAGCAGGCGCATCGTCGTCGTCTTGCCGGCGCCGTCAGGACCGACGAGGCCGAAGATCTCGCCTTCCTCGACGGCCAGCGAGAGGTCGTCGACCGCGGCAATATTCTCGAACTTCTTCGTGAGGTGCAGAGCGCGTATCATAGGAAGCACGAAATACGAATATCGAAATACGAAACAAATTCAAATAAATTATTGCACAAGGTGCGCTGAAGCCTCTTCACGAACGCTCGCACACGCCTAGCGAACTCGTAAGTCCTGTCTTCAAGGTCATAAGGCACGTGTCCTTGGTTTTCTGTCATTTGCCTTCTTGGTATTCCGTATTTGTTTCGTATTTCGTACTTCGGATTTCGGATTTCCCTATTCGGGCATCTGCCGGCATGCCAGGCTTTAATTCCCTGTCCGGATTCTTCACGTCTATCTTGATCCGATAGACGAACTTCACCCGCTCGCGATTGGTCTGCACCGCCTTGGGCGTGAACTCCTGCTCCGACGAGATGAAGGAGACTCGGCCCTGGTAGACCTTGCCGGGGTAGGCGTCGGTGGTGATCTCGGCCGCGGTATCCAGGGCGATATTGCGTTTGCCTAGATCACTCTCGGCGACGTAGGCGCGCAGCCAGACATTCTTGATATCGGCCACCGTGACGACGGGCGTGCCGGGAGCGACGTACTCGCCCGGTTCGGTGTTTTTCGATAGAACCACGCCCGTCAGCGGCGAGGTCACGGTGGCGTAGCCGAGCTTCGTCTCGGCGGCCAGCACTGCGGCCTTGGCCTGCCGGACCTTGGCCCGGGCCTGATCGACGACTTCTTTTCGCGGCCCTTCCTTAACGAGGCGATATTGGGCCTGGGCCTGTTCCATGGCGGCCTTCCCCTGCAGGACGTCTTCCTGGCGCGGGCCTTCCTTGACCATCTCGTAGCGTTTCATCGCCTGACGATAGCGATCGTTCGCCATTCGATAAGCAGCATAAGCCAGATCGTATTGTTCGGGCGTAATGGCCCCCGGGCTGGTTCGCTGGAGTTGTTCGGCCCGCTCGAGGTCGCGTTTGGCGTGATCGCGGTCCACTTCGGTAGCATGATATTCGGCCTCGGAGGCGGCGATTTCCTGGGGACGGCTGCCGGTTTTCAACGCTGCGTAATTGGCCTGGGCCTTCTGCATGGCAGCCGCAGCGGCAGCAATTTCGTCGGGCCGGGAGCCAGCCTCCAACTCGGCCAGGGCGGCCTCAACTGCTTGCAACTCGCCGCGGCGAATGGCCAGATCGGCTTGCAAATCGGCCGTTTCTAGTTGGGCCACCGGCTTGCCCGTAGTCACTGAATCACCCTCGTCCACATAGCGTTTGTCGACGCGGCCGGGAATTTTGAAGCTGATGGCGACCTCGACGGCCTCAATATTGCCAGAGAGATGGAGAGAATCGTCGCCGCGACCGGCCCAATGTAGCGTGTACCAACTGCCAACACTAATCGCCACAACTGCGACTGTCACAGGGAAGATCAGTTTCTTGGAAGCCGTCATTGTCGTATCCTTGTGTAAAAAGATGAACGGCCACCTGGGTGCCTCGCATTTTACTGAAAAGATATTTCGGCCGCAATTTCAGAACCACAACCGCACGCCGCCAATTAAGCCGTTCCAATGCACGCGACCGATATCAGTATACTCGTAGCCGCTATAGAGTTCGACCCGCTGATAAATCGCGCCCACCGTCGTGCGGAATCGGAAGAGTCCCGCATGGCCGAGCGTTCCGGCATCCATCACTGCCGATAAGACCCAGGGTTTTGCGGGGAAAATGTCGGCACCGTACGTGAAGTTGAAACCCAGATCGGTTTGCGCGGGGTTCTTCAGCCAATTGATTCCCAACCCGGCACGGAACTGCGCACATTCACTTTGAGCAAAGCGGTACGATACGTTGCAATCGCCCGTCCATAATTGATCTTGCCCTCCATCGGCCAGGCGTTCGGCCAGATGTTGGAATCGGGCATCGAATTCAAATCTCGATGCGGTAGCGATCAGGAAGTGGCCGTTGATCCGATCGAGATTGTCGAAGGCATCGACATAATCCGCGTCGAAGCGGGCCGCAAATAAGCGTTCCGGAGGGCGGGACGGTTCCTCGTAAGGGTATCGAGGTAAATAGGCCGGCTGCGAATAGTCGTCATCTAATAATGTCCGCGGCAACCAAATCGGGGCCGTCAGGGTTCCGCCGACCGCTGCCGCGCCGACGACCAACAGGCTCCATGCAGCGTTGTCTGTCGCGGTCTTGTCCGTGCCATCATCGGAAGACCGGGGAGTTGGAGGCTGCGGAGCTACGTTTGCTGGCGGTGGACTCGCTGCTGGAGTTGGCGGCCCTTCGCGCACGTCATTGCGAATCGTCTCCAGCGAGCCTCCTTGCGCATGAAGCGATGCCGCTGTTCCAAACGGGAACAGGCTTACTGCCATCACGACGGAAGCTATGCGGAAAACCCGAGCAACTTTGCATGGAATCACAGCCATACTCAATCTCGAGATCCTTGCCGACGCCGAAAAGAATTCCAGAAGAGGGGCGAATACTAACAACTCCCGACCGCTGAGGCAAGAGTAACCACAATTCAAGAACTTGCAGTAATTCAAACTTGCGGCAATTCAATTCGTCGGTCATGCTCGCCAGGGCTAAAATTCCCGCATCATGCAACCTCTTCCGATTGCAGAAGTCTGGCGACAATCACCCTGCGGCCCGCGACTGAAGCGCAGGGCGGGCGTCAACCGTGCTGAAATGGGGCTGACGGATCAACGCTTCGGTTTGGCTCGATAGAACCTGCGGGCCAATCGCCACGGAACGAGGCGCACCGAAGCCCAGCCTAGCCCAGCAGCGGCCAGCGAGGCGCCCCAGGATTGATGGCCGCAGCGGAAATTGCGCGCATTCCATTGCCAGCAACGCGGCATGTGCGGCCCACGAGAGTTTCCAAGCGGGAACCGTCGTCCAGCGAAGGAAAAGCCGCTCATTGGCAATGCCTTCTTGCCAAGCTCCGCCAGAAGCAAGCAAATCGCTCGTGGCGGTCGCGACACAGGCCGGCTCCTGAACCGAGCGATAACCGGCCTGTCGCATGGCCAAGACCAGATCCGTTGCGGTTGCTAGATCACTGCCGTGGTGCTGCAAAAACTCAACCGTTTCTAGCACGTCTCGGCGATAGAAGGCAACTGCCAACTCGGGGCCGCAGAGGAAGCGGTCGTTGGTGGCAAGCCGATCCAGACGCTTTCCGGCGGCAATGCGGCCGATCGAGCCAGCCGCTGTGTAGTGAAGCCCAGCGGAGAGGATCATGTCGGGATGGTCCCGATCGACCACCACGGGCGCCACCGCGGCTACGTCCGCTTCGTCAAATCGAGCCAAGGCAGCATCCGCCCAACCTGGCGTCGCCTCGAAGCCCGAGGCAATCAGATGCACGATCGGCGCGTTGCTCGCTGCCAGACCGCAAGCAAAGCAATCCACCAAGTCGGCACCCTGTGATGCCTCTATAAACTCGACTTCCCCGCGCAGTTGGTAGGGATCGTCGTACGGCTCATTCAAAACGACAACCACCTCGCTTCGTTCAGGCTGGTTCTCCAGCACCGACACGAGCGTGTCTTCCATCTGCTTCAGATCGCCCATTAAGGGCACGATGATCGAGAGTCGTTGCACAGGTCCACCTTCCAAAGGGGCCTTTTTCCGTTTATGTCGGTAAAATAGTCAAAGGAAGTTTATTCAATGTGATTGGTTCTCGAAAAATGTCAAGTTTATTTTATCTATATTCCGCAGACTGTGTATTTATTTTTCCACAGCCCAGGTTTCGGCCAGGGAAACCAGCCACTCGACCGATCGCAGCATCTCATCCAGGGAAGCCCACTCTTGGGGGGAGTGAATTGAATGGGCCCCGCTCGATAGATTGGGCGAGGGAAGCCCAAGTTCGGTCAAGCGAGAACCGTCCGTGCCGCCGCGGACGATCGTTTTTCGGGCCGTCCGCCCCAACCGTGTGAGGGCCTTTTCCGCATAGCTCACTGCCCGCGGCTCGCGCACCAGCCCCTCGGCCATATTGAGATACGTTCGCGTAACTCCAATATCGCCCCTGGCCGCGGGGAATTCCCCAAGGGTTGCATCTACTGCCTGACGGAGTATCTGGGCATGATCCTCCAGCCGCGCGGTTTCAAAATCCCGAAGCAGAAAGCGGATCTTTACGTCGCCGACCCCGCCGCTGATTTCCAGGGGATGAATAAACCCCTCGCGCCCGTCGGTTGCCTCCGGCGCCAATTGATCGCGCGGTAATCGCGCGAGGAAATCTGCAGCCACCCGCAGGGCATTCGTCATGCGGCCCTTGGCAATCGACGGATGAATGTTTACGCCTCGAAAGGTGACCTCGGCGGTCTCGGCGGAAAAAGTCTCCACGTCGATCTCGTCGCTGCCGTGTCCATCGACCGTATAACAGACGACAGCGCCGATCTGGCCGATATCGATATGCTCCACGCCGCGGCCGACTTCTTCGTCACAGGTAAAACAGAGGCGGATCGGCCCATGCGCAATTTCGCGATGCTCCATGAGCCATGCGGCCGCTTCCACGATAATGGCCAAGCCAGCCTTGTCGTCGGCCCCCAAAAGGGTCGTGCCATCGGTGGTTATCAACGTCTGACCGATGGCCTTCTCCAACTCCGGATTCTCACCAACGCGGATGACCTGCTGCGGATTGGCTGGCAACTCGATATCGCCGCCACGATAGTTGTGGATTACTTGCGGTTTCACGTCTTTGCCGGTTGTTTCCGGCGAGGTATCCAGATGCGCACAGAAGGCAATCGTTGGGGTAATCTCGGCGACCGTCGCCGGCACCGTCGCCAAGACAATGCCAAACTTGTCCTGCTGGGCGTTTTCGACGCCCATCGCCTTCAGTTCGCGGATTAGCAGCCGGCCCAGCTTCAATTGGCCCGGCGAACTGGGATAAGTCTTGGCATCCACGCGGGCCGTGGTGTCGATCTTCACGTAGCGGAGAAAGCGTTGCAACAAGCGGCGGGTGTTCATGGGGAGTTAGGAGTTAGGAGTTAGGAGTTAGGAGTTAGGAGTTAGGAGTTAGGAGTTAGGAGTTGATCGCCGCTTGCGGTTTTGCAATACCATGCATCCAGCAACAACGATGGCAGACTTTCTTACCATGGTAAACCCTGGCGGCACCGGGGGCTAGTGAAGCGGAGAAACCTAAGATTAGAATGTGGTGAAACGTATGAAGCCGCAATCGGTAACTCCTAACTCCTAACTCCTCCCCCCCCATGTCCACCTCGATCCGCTACCTCGTCTTTGACATTGAAAGCATCGCCGATGCCCCGCTGGTGGCCAAACTACGCTACCCAGGCCAGTCGCTCGCGCCGGCCGAAGGTGTTCGCCGCTATCGAGCCGAACTGCTGGAGAAGTTTGAAAGCGACTTTATTCCTTACACTTTCCAGATTCCGATTTCCGTCGCGGTAGGCAAGGTCGCCGCCGATTTCCGCCTGGTTGATGTCGTCGTGCTTGATGAGCCGCAGTTTCGCCCGCACGTGATCGCGGAGAACTTTTGGCGCGGCTGGGAGAAATATCAGCGGCCGACGCTCGTGAGCTTCAACGGCCGGGGGTTTGATCTGCCTCTCCTGGAACTGACCGCCTTCCGTTACGGCCTAAGCCTCCCCGGCTGGTTCCAATCGACCAGCAAACCTTCCGAGCAATCGCGGAACCGTTACAACACGACGGCCCATATCGACCTCTGCGAGCTGTTGACCAATTTCGGCAGCACGCGGTTTACCGGCGGATTGAACTTGGCGGCCAATTTGATCGGCAAGCCCGGTAAGATGGATGTACAAGGCAATATGGTCCAGGATCTTTACGATCTCGGCAAGCTGGCCGAGATCAACGATTACTGCCGCTGCGACGTGCTGGACACTTACTTCGTTTTCCTCCGCAGCCGCGTGCTCATTGGGCAGCTCGCGATCGACGTTGAGCAGGAGATTGTCGCCGAAGTGAAGACCTGGCTCGAGCAGAAGGCTGCCCAACTGCCGGTCTATCAGAATTACCTCGACTGCTGGGGCGACTGGCCAAACCCGTGGAAGTGAACTCTATCTCGACTTGCTCGCGTCATAACGCCTGAAGGTGCCATCTCCTACTAGGAATCCAAAGATCACTATACGAAACGCTCACGAGTCGGCCACGATCTTGAGTTAACGGCATTTAAACGCTGAATTGTCGGGCTAAAGCCCAACCTACAATTCCGCAAGGGGTTAGTATGGTTTGTGACAATCCCAACCGAGAGCAGTATATTGGCTATCCGGCGGGTGGCCGGTCGAAAGTCAACTCTACCCGATTGAGGCTGTTGGACAAATGCCTCTAATGGGGTGTCGCACTATTCGGATATTATGAAAGAGGACAACTGTTCCAGGGGGCGGAATTGGTGTTGCATCGCGATACCGGTGGTGGCGTCGCTAGCTTCGCTTCCAAGAATTGCTGGCATCCCGGGATAAAGAAATAGGGTGTGGCTCGCTGCGCTCTCCACACCCTACGGTCTCCCCTTCTCCCTCTTCCCTCCGCTGCCAAACCCAAAATATAACCCCCCGCGCGCCGTTTGTGTCCTATATTTACACATACCGTTGCATTCTCCGAGCATCCTGCTCGGGTTTGCCGCCATGTATCAAGCGAACTCAAGATCGAGCAACCGGACACGCGAGTGGCTACCTCAACACCCATTTCCACGACCAACAAGAGCTTGCCTCGCCGGGGCGTTTGTTTGGCAATTGGCCTGCTGCTGACGGGCCTGATCGTGACCGCCCTGGCGGTTCGTTGCACGAAATCGGGAGTGGATGCGGCAGCGAAACGGGAGTTCGACTTCGTCTGCATCGAAATCCAGACCAAGATTCTGGACCGTCTTCACGCCCACGAACAGATCCTGCGCAGTGCGGCGGCGTTTTACGAACATTCCGATGGCATCACGCGGGTGGAATGGTGCCGCTTCGCTAGGCTTCAGAAAATCGAGCAGCGGCTTCCCGGCATTCAGGGGATCGGCTTCGCCCTGCTGATCCCCCGCCAGCAGATGGCTCAGCATGTCCAGAAGATCCGTGCCGAAGGCTTTCCGGAATACCATATCTGGCCGGAGGGGCAACGGGAGACCTACTCCTCGATCATATATCTCGAACCTTTTTCAGGCAGAAACCTTCGCGCTTTTGGCTACGACATGCTTGCCGAACCCGTGCGCCGCGAGGCTTTGGAACGGGCGCGGGATGAGAATACCGCCGTCCTCTCGGGAAAGGTCGTTTTGGTACAGGAGACCGAGAAGGAGATCCAGGCCGGCACTTTGATGTATATGCCGGTCTACCGCAATGAAATGCCCTCCGAAACCGTCGCCCAGCGGCGCGCCGCTATCCTGGGCTGGGTCTATAGCCCTTATCGGATGAACGACCTCATGCAGGATGTCCTGGGAGGCTCGGATTTTGAAGGCAGCAAGCGTATCCACCTGGAAGCTTTTGATGGTGAGAAGGTATCTCCCGAGACCCTGCTCTACGACAGTCAGTCCGTCGAGGGAAATGAACAGCCGCCCGCATCGGCGTTGGCCTTGCAGATCCCGGTCGATTTGGCCGGCCGCCGCTGGACCCTGCGATTCACCCCGAGCAGTTTGGCAGCCGCAGTGGATTACAGCAAGGTCTGGCTCGTGTTATTCGCGGGGACAAGTGTCAGCCTGTTGCTTTTCGGACTGAGTCTCACCCTGCTGAATACCCAATTCAAGGCATGGCAGATTGCCACCAAGTTGACCGCTGAGTACAAACGGGTGGTGGAAGAGTTGCATGTGAGTAAACAATTTCTTCAGGAAGCCCAGCGGATCGCCCATTTGGCCGGATGGAAGGTGAATCCTCACACGGATTACCTCGAGTGGACCGACGGGGTGTACGAGATCATCGAGGCTCCCAAGGGTCGCCAGCCCGGACTGGCGGAAGGGCTGAAATATTTCCTGCCCGAGTACATTCCCACGTTAAGGGACTCCATAGTTCGCTGCCTGGCAACCGGCGAGCGGTTTGCCCTGGAGTGCCAGGTGTTCACAGGCACGGGCAAGACGATCTGGACCGAGGTGCGCGGTATCGCGCCGATGGTCAACGGAGAGCGAGCCTATGTGTTAGGTACGTTCCAGAACATCACCAAGCGCAAGCGGATGGAGGAACAGTTGCGATCCAAGACCGCTTTACTTGAGGCACAGGTGGACTCCTCTCTCGACGGAATCCTGGTAATCGACGGTCAGAACAAGAGACTTCTCAGCAACCAACGGCTTTGCGATCTATGGAACCCTCCACAGCACATTCTTGACGATCCGGATGATACGGCATTGCTTAAATATGTCATGAGTCTGACCAAAGACCCCGAGCAAATCCTCAAGAAGGTAATGCACCTGAACGATCATCCTGCTGAAACCAGCCGGGATGAGGTTGAATTCAAGGATGGGATGGTTCTGGACAGATATTCGTCTCCCATTCTTGGCACAGAAGGCCAGTACTACGGGCGGATTTGGACGTTCCGCGACATCACCGAGCGCAAAGAGATGGAGCGCCGTCAATGTCTGTCGGCTGAGATCCTGGGCATTCTTAACGATCCACATGCCTTGTCAGATGCGATCAAACGGATACTCGCCGCAATTCAGCGGACAATGGGCTTCGATGCGGTTGGTATTCGTCTGCAAAACGGCGATGACTTCCCGTATTATTCGCAGAGCGGTTTTTCCAGCGATTTTCTGCAAACGGAAAACACCCTAATGGTTCGCGGTCGGGATGGCGGGCCTTGCAGGGATAATAATGGTAACATCAGCCTGGAATGCACATGCGGTCTGGTGCTTTCCGGACAGACCGATCCAGCAAGTCCCCTTTTTACGACGGGTGGAAGTTTCTGGACAAACAACTCATTGCCATTATTAGAACTCTCGGCCGACCAGGATCCAAGACTTCATCCGCGGAACCGCTGTATCCATGAGGGCTTCTGTTCCGTGGCGCTGATTCCCATCCGCACGAATCAGGAGATCGTTGGCTTGCTGCAATTCAATGACCGGAAAAAAGATTGTTTCACACTTGAAACGGTCCGCTTTTTCGAGGAGATCAGCTCAAGCATCGGCATGGCATTGATGCGCAAACAGGCCGAGACGGCGTTGCGGGAGAGCGAAACCCGCATGCGTGCGATAACCGACTCGGCCCAGGACGCTATCCTGATGATAGACACGGACGGTCGGGTGTCCTACTGGAATCCAGCCGCCGAACGTATCTTCGGCTACACGAACGCCGAAGCGATCGGCCAGAATCTGCACCAGTTCCTTGTCCCGCAGCGTTATCACGTCGCGCACCACGCAGCCTTCCCGGAGTTTCGGCGCACCGGACAGGGCTCCGCCATGGGTAAAACGCTCGATCTGGAGGCCCGGCGAAAGGACGGCAAGGAAATCTCCGTTCAATTATCGCTTTCCGCTATCCAAATACATGGCGACTGGCATGCCGTGGGCATTCTCCGTGACATCACCGAGCAGAAGCGGGCCAAGGAGCAGATAGGCCAGTACGCTGCCGACCTGGAATCATCCAATCAGGCACTCAAAGAATCAAATCAAATCGCTGAATCGGCGACCCGTGCCAAGAGCGAGTTTCTTGCGAACATGAGCCATGAAATCCGCACGCCGATGACCGCCATCCTGGGATACGCAGACATCCTATTGGAGGAGAGCGTCGGGCAAGCCAGTTGTGAACACGTCAAGGTCATCAAACGCAACGGCGAGCACCTTTTGGGGCTAATCAATGATATTCTCGATCTATCGAAGGTGGAAGCCGGGAAGATGCAGATCGAACCAATCTGCTGTTCCCCCTTCGATCTGCTGGCTGAGGTTGCCTCGCTGATGCGAGTCCGCGCAACCGCCAAACAGTTAAGGCTGGAGATGGAACAGGTTGGTCCCTTGCCCGAGACCATACTCACCGACCCGTTGCGACTCCGCCAGGTGTTGATCAATCTGGTGGGCAACGCCATCAAGTTTACTGACCAAGGCGAGGTCCGTATCGCCGTCCGGCTGATTGGTGGTGCGGCCGTCTCGGCTGCATCGGTAGGGTGGGCCGAGCGCAGCGAGTCCCACCAAAATCGAGCCGAATATTGTGGTGCGGCCGTCTCGGCTGCAATGGCAGGCGAGACGCCTGCACCACAAGCTGTTCCTGGATTGCAGCTTCGTTTCGACGTGACCGACACGGGCATCGGCATGAACGAAGAGCAAATCGGGAAGCTCTTCCAAGCCTTCAGTCAGGTGGATAACTCGTCCACGCGGAAGTTCGGCGGCACGGGGCTGGGGCTTTGCATAAGTCAACGGCTTGCTGAGGCTATGGGCGGCAAGATCGAAGTGCATTCCACCCTAGGCAAGGGGAGTACGTTCAGTGTGACGATCGACCCAGGGCCGCTGGATGGTATTCGCATGATCCAGAACTTGCAAGAAGCCCTGCTTGAACACCCACCGACACCCTCAGCGGCAACCCCTGACGAGATCAAACTCTCCGGCAGGATTCTGCTGGCCGAAGACGGGCCAGACAACCAACGGCTGATCGCCTTCGTGCTGAGGAAGGCCGGCGCCGAGGTAACATTGGCCGAGAATGGGCAGCTTGCCCACGACGAAGCTCTGGCCGCACTCGCGCAGGGTACGCCATTCGATGTGATCTTGATGGACATGCAGATGCCCGTCATGGACGGCTACGAGACCACGCGATCCTTGCGGAACGAGGGCTACCACGGCCCGATCGTAGCCCTGACGGCGCACGCCATGGCCGAAGACCGCCAGAAGTGTCTTGACGCCGGTTGCGACGACTTCGCCACCAAGCCGATCGACCGACAGATGCTGTTGAGCGCCGCCGCCCACTGGATGGATCGCGGTCGAACGAACGAGTTACCAAGTACCTGTCCAACATTAACTCCGTGTTTTTGTGGTGCGGCCGTCCCGGCTGCATCTGTAGGGTGGGCCGAGCGCAGCGAGTCCCACCAAAATCGGGCCGAATATTGTGGTGCGGCCGTTTCGGCTGCAAGGGCAGGCGAGACGCCTGCACCACAAGCTGCAAGGGCAGGCGAGACGCCCGCACCACAAGCTGCATGTGCAGGCGAGACGCCCGCGCCACAAGTTGTTTTTGGACGAGCGCCAAAGCCTACGGCAGTTCCCGCAGCCAGCGAGAGCAACACGAGCAGTGCCAGGCATTCCCCCTTAATCTATTCGCAGCTTGCCGCCGATCCTGACCTGAGTGAACTGGTCGAATTATTCGTCCAAGAGATGCCCGATCGGATCAACGCCCTGAAAACTCATGCGCGGAGTCGCGACTGGCAACAACTGACCCGCACGGCCCACCAGATCAAGGGAGCAGTCGGAAGCTATGGATTTGGCGAGGTCACACCCTACGCTGCCCGTCTGGAAGCCGCCGCGAGGAATGGCAGCCAGGAGGAAGATATTCTTTCGGCACTTGACGAACTGCTGAGTCTCTGTCGCCAGGTGAGATCCGGTGTGCCCCAGGCAGAAGACGAGCATTGTCCTAGCCAGAGGAGCGAAACCCCATGAACTACCGAAAAACCATTCTGCACGTCGACGACGATCCGCAGTTGACTCGGCTGGTCGGCCAATATCTCCGGCCACTCGGTTACGAAGTGACCTCTCTCAACGACCCGACGCAAACCCTCCGGGCGCTGCGCGAATCGCAACATCGACTGGTCCTCCTGGACATCGAAATGCCCGAGGCTAATGGTCTCGATCTGCTCCAACAAATCAAACATGCCCACGGTGGCAGCCAAGTCATCATGCTGACAGGACTGGTCTCGATGCAGACTCTCTTGCAGTCGTATCGTTGGGGAGCGGAATTCTGTATCTTCAAGCCGATGACGAGCGTCGCCCCTTTATTGGAGGCTGTCGAGACGGTGTTCCGGAAGATCGACCATTGGTGGAGCGCATTGGAGGAACTCGGCAAGCAACGGCGCAACCTGGAACGCAGTGGCCCTTGTCCGCTTCAGGAAACAACTCCTGAGGTTCCAGCAAGCCAACTTGTCGCCACGGCTGGGATCCAGGAAGGATTGGCCCAATGGACACCAGCGTAATCGACCAGCATGAGGCTCTCGCGGATTTCATCGACGAAGGCGTGGAATCGCTGCGCGGGCTTCCGGCGCAGTTGGATGCCTATCGCAATCCAATCTTCAGGAGCCCGAGGTCTTGGCCTTGGAAACCATGAAGCCCGCCGAACACGGGGGTGATACCGAGGAACCGCCAAGCGATCTCGCGGCGACGGGCCAGCAAGCGACTGGTGCCGAACCCGCCGAGCCGGCAGCGGCTGCGAAGTCCAGCTTCGTCCGCGTCAAGGAAGAGCATCTCAACGAGTTCCTGGAGTATGTTTCCCGGATGTTCATCACCTCGGACCGCTTCCGTGACCTGCAGTTGCGAATGGCCCAAACGAGACAGCTACCCGAACTGGCCGACGAGCTGAGTCAGATCAACATTCCTGAGATCGTGAAGAACCTTGTGTGAATCTTGGGTGTTTGGCAGTGGGGTCCGCGTGTCCCAGTCTTGTGCATCTTCCAATCGACCAGAATCCGGCGACTTCTTCAGGACTGCTCCAGCACGATCCTTCTGCCTTCTTGCTGGGACCGCCGAGCCTGCTCCACAATCATCAGGGCTTTGTAAGAATCTTCCAGATCATTGGTTCTTCGGACCAGACTGGTTACCGAACGATGGAACTGCGTGAGAAGCTGCTCGCCCACCGGCCGCTCGCTTTCCAGCGACTCCTGGTGGCGGCCAGCCTCGTCGAACCAGACCAAGGTGGCAGGAAGGTCGACAAAAGCGATTCCCCTTTCGCAGGATACCTGTAAGGCAGGTAGGGGACGATAGGTGATCGCTTCCTGCCAATGCGATGGAACATAGCGACCGCAGCTAATCTGGGCAACCGTCCCGCTTCCAGGACATTTGGAATCCGAAAAGTCGAGACTCAGCATCTGATAATCTTCTTCCCCTCGCTTGCAGGTACCGGGATGCATGACACCCGAGACCCCGGATGCCTCGCAATCCACTACGTACCGACACCAATCGACGAGTTCGACGAGGGAACGACTGCCCGGTGGGCGCGGCCAGCGATACGTTGACTGGTTACCGGGCATGTCGGCAACTGACCGCTGGTGGCAAAAGAGCAGGCGCGGATTGCCTAGTCGTGTGGCAATCAGTTCCTTCAGCCGCAAAGTGGCCGGTGCATAACGCCGTGGGAATTCGGCCATGAAAGCAATTCCCGCTTCTTCGACACGGTCTTTGATCCGGGCCGCGTCTTCCACGCTGAGGTCCATGCCACTCGCGCAATAGACTGCCTTACCAGCCTCACAGGCAGCCAGAACCGGCAGGGCACCATACCATTGCGGGGCCAAAATAAGAACCACATCCACATCTTCACGTTGGGCGAGGACGCGGAAGCCGTCGACCGCAATGGCGCCAAACTCGACCGCCACCTGATGCGCCCGATGCGCCACTTGGTCGCAGACGGCACGCAGCTCAAAACGATCGGAAAGCATCCGCAGGGCCGGAGCATGGCGATGATGCCAGGAATCACCCAGCCCGATTATACCAACGCGAAGTTTCATAGACTCTCCACGGCAAGGCAACCATCGTGATTATATCGGCTGCCAGCCGGAAAACTCAACCACTGTAGTACAGAAGTCCAAAAAAACTGGTTAGAGGGGTAATGAAATTGCCTAAATTATTTTTGCCACAAAATTCCCGCAACCCCCTTGAACCACCAGGTAGGTCAGTTAAACTACAGGTCAATTGTCCCGCCGTAAAGAATCGTCGAGAAGCAACGATTTCTACTTGGATCTTTCTGAAAGTCCCCCTCTCCAAGAGGGGATGGTATTTGGCTTTTGGATTTCCAGATGGGTTCTCAACGCACTAAAGGAGACGACTTGTGAACAGCCTTGTAATGATAGCACTGTGCAGTGCCACTGTTGGTGCATCGGACGGCGAAAGCTACACGGAAGCCCATCAGGCGACCATGAAGTCTGGCAAGCCGATGCTGGTGATGGTCAGCACCGAGTGGTGCCCTGCGTGCCAAGTCATGAAAAGAAAAATCATGCCGCAGATTCGCGAGCGGGGCATGCTTTCCCGAGTTGCCTTCGCCACCGTTAACCCCGACCATGAGGGTGAGTTGTCCCGTCAATTGATCGGCAGCGGGCCAATCCCTGAATTGGTCATGTATCGAAAGACCCCGCGCGGCTGGATCCGTCGCGTGCTGATCGGCGGCCAAAGCATCGAGACGGTCGAACAGTTCATCAATCAGGGAATCGCCGCCGATGACGAGCCAAAAAATGCGGAAACCTCCGAAAAGACCAAGCCGATTGCCAACCCCAAATCGGCGGAAAAGACGTAGAAGCAACCCAGTGCTTGACTTTCGTTCAGAGGCACTTGAAAACGGCGTTTCTTGTAGGTAGGTGGGCGATTTACCGGAGTAGGCGGTTTCCTGTTACTACCGGATTTCCTCTAGTCCATACCTTCGGATTTTCCTGTCCAGGGTCGAGCGCTCGATCTCCAGAATGGTTGCCGTGCGGCTTTTGTTCCATCCCGTATGGTTCAGGGTGGCCTGTATGTACCTGCGCTCGATGTCGGCCAGTGAAGCAGGTAAAAACTCCTCGGATGCCAATTCGGCTTCGGCCGTGTCGCCAGCCGTAGCCAGCTTGGTTAGCAGTAGATCGCCCTCGTCGATTTGCTGCCCGTGGCATAGAACCACGGCACGCTCGATGACGTTTTTTAGTTCCCGAACATTGCCGGGCCACAAGTAGGTGATCAGTTTTTTCCGCGCCTGATCGGTAAAGCCGGCGAGTTTTCTGCCGGTTTCAGCGTTGAATTTTTTCAGGAAGTAATCGGCCAGTATGGGAATATCCTCGGGCCGCTTTCGCAGGGGGGGGACGGTGACCTCCAGCACGCGGAGCCGGAAATAAAGGTCGCGGCGGAAATTGCCTTCCACGACCGCCTTCTCCAGGTCACGATTCGTGGCCGCGATGACGCGAACATCGACCGAGATCGGCTTGCTGCCGCCGACGCGCTCGAACGGATGCCCTTCGAGCACGCGGAGGAACTTGGCCTGCAGACCCGGGCTCATCTCACCGATTTCGTCGAGCATGAGCGTGCCGCGATGTGCCGATTCAAACTTGCCGATCTTCCGCTCCGTGGCCCCGGTGAACGCCCCGCGCTCGTGTCCGAACAGCTCGCTGGCCAAGAGCTCTGCCGAAAGGGCCGCACAGTTCAGGCAGACGAAGACGTTGTTGTGACGGGGGCTGGAATAGTGGATACCACGGGCAACAAGTTCCTTGCCCACGCCGCTTTCGCCGCGAATCAAGACTGTGGCATTACTCGACGCTGCCTGGGCGATCTCGTTGGCTACCTGGCGAATGACGTGGCTCTTGCCGATGATCTGGCTCTGTACACCCAGTCGCTCGCGGAGCTGCACGTTTTCCGTGCGGACCTGGGTCAGGTTCTCGGCCAATTCCTGGCGGCGTTTGATGTTTTCCAGAGCTACCGCTACCGTGTCGGCCACGGCTAGCGTGAACTCTAGGTCGTCTGGATCGGACACACGTTCCGGATCGATGGAATAAAGATGGATCAGGCCGTGGATCTTCCCGCTACGCCGCACCGGAGCACAAATCACGCTGATCGTGCGGATTTCACCTTGGCTGTCGCGGCTCCCCAGCGAACTGTCGCCCATGATGTTGCGGGCCAGGACCGCTTCGCCCTCACGGAGCACGGTTTCAGCCAGGAAATGAGGCACCCGATGGTAGCGATGGGCCGAGGAACTACGCGAGGCTACCGTCTCCAAGGCATCGACCTTCAGCGGTCCCTGATAGTCGTTGGGAAGCAGCATCACGGCGCCAGCGTCGCTCTGGGTGCCCTGAGCCAGCCCATCCAGGGCCAACCCGGCCACGCTGGCGATGTCTGGCGATTTGGCCAGCTCAAAGGCGAGACGACAGAGTTTGGCCGCCGCACGTCCGACCTTTGAACCTCCCGCTTCTTCCGCCTGATCCGGTTCGAGGAACCGCGTCTGCACCCGACGATGGGTGATGGTAGTTGGGCCGTAGTCTTCCAGCGAGCTGGCGTCATCGCCAGAAAGTGCCAGCTCTGTGCCGTCCCGTGCCATTCCGCCGCGGACAACCGCGCTGGAATCAGAAAATGCCTCGGCCAGGGTATGTACGAAAATCAATTGGGAGTGGCCAATGCGAATGATGTCGCCCGCCCTCAAGAGGTGATCGCCCACGATCCGCTGGGCGGCAATTATCGTGCCATTGCGGCTATCGAGATCGCGGAGTATCCACTGCCCATCGGTGAAGAAGACTTCGACGTGATTTCGACTACAGCGATCGTCTTTCAGGACAATCTGGTTGGTGGGCGCACGACCGATGGTCGCCGTCTGTCCGGGGATGAGCCGGAAGACGTCGCTCCACTTTCCTCCTTCGCGAATGACGAGATAAGCAAGTTCCGACACGGACTTTCCGCATTGTTTACCTTGGAGAGACCTCACCTATAACTTAACCTCGGGAGGGTGGTTTCCGCAAGATGCGGGGGCGCGAAATTTTGAAGAACGGTATTTATTCCGGCGCATCGCTTTTTCAGGCAAACGAAATTATTCCTCCTTTACGTAGCTTCACTGCCCCCAGAACGGTGTAAATTCAAGAGAACTGCAAAGTCCTCAAACGGGTGCTCGTAGTCCCTACTTTAGGCGGAAATTACGGTAGGGTTTCGCTTAGTACACGTCCAAAAACAACTTGTGGTGCGGGCGTCTCGCCTGCACATGCAGCCGGGACGGCCGCACCACAAAAACACGGAGTTAATGTTGGACAGGTGCTTAAGGGTGGAACTCCAGCGACTTTGCTGTTCTCCTGAGGGAAAAATCCGGTTGGGAAAAATCCGCTTGCTTTCTCCGATCAATTCGATTAGGCTAATTTTAGGAACTTCCGGAACTTTCCTGCTTTTTAACGTCCTCACGAAGGGGTCTGCCATGCGAGTTAGCCATCCGTTCATGCACCGCCATCTCGGCCTTTTGCCCACCGCGTTATTCTTTTTTGCTGTCGCCGTGCTCTCGCCACCGCCGCTTAACGCCCAAGTTAACAACAACGGAATCATCCAACGTAATGTCGGCGGCATCTTGATTAAGTCAGGTGGACTGATCGAAAATGCCAGCGTCGATGCAATTGGCAAACTCGCTGCCGAGCGCGCTTTATTGGTCAAGAAGGTTCCGACGGATCTCAATGCGGCGGCTTCCCTCCGCAAGGTCTCGCTCCGCGGTTTGGAAGAGGCTCTTGAAGAGTCGCTCAAGTCCGGCAAGGCCCTGCCCGATGAGGTTATCCTCTTGGCCGGGCTGCAAGACATTCGCTATGTATTCGTCTACCCCGAACAAAAAGACATTGTGCTCGTCGGTTTTGGTGAAGGCTGGCGGTTCGACGCACGCGGCAATGTTGTCGGCATTACTACCGGCAAGCCCGTGCTGCTCTTGGATGACCTGCTCACCGCGCTGAGGACCGCCGAATCTTCTGCCCGATCGGGCATCACTTGCTCGATCGATCCGACGCGGGAAGGAATTCAGCAACTGCGTACCCACGTGGCCACCTTGAAGACCATGAACAACAAGCAATCCGTCTCTTCTGGGTTGGAGAAGGCATTGGGCCGGCAGCAGATCACCTTCACCGGCGTGCCGACGACGAGCCACTTTGCCAGCGTGCTGGTGGCAGCCGACTATCGCATGAAGCGACTGGCGATGAACTTTGAACCTTCGCCGGTCCGAGGCATGCCCAGCTTTCTACAGATGTACACGGTGACCGGCCTTGGCATGGACAACATCATGCAGCGGTGGTGGCTGGAGCCGAAGTATGAGTCGGTGCTCCGCTCGCCGGATGGCCTGGCCTGGGAATTCAACGGCGCGACCGTGAAGTGCATGACGGAAGAGGATTTTGCCACGGCCAACGGTCAGCGCGAGCACACCGGCAAGCCGAGCGCCTTGGCGCAGAAGTGGGCCGACAACATGACCGGGCATTACGACGAACTGGCCGTGGCCGAGCCAGTTTTCGGCGATCTGCGCAATTGCATGCAGTTGGCGCTGGTCGGGGCCCTTGTGGCCCATGAG
>Ga0118677_10002025_pt1 | contig 41643 bp, 41 predicted proteins | sample AliMusrvi5mmetaG_FD_86154 | JGI IMG/M metagenome (GOLD analysis project Ga0118677, IMG submission 86154)
GCCGATGAAAAACAGGAGATCGCTGAAATCGAAGCGACACTAGCTTCCCAGGACTACGCCCCAACCGAGCGGAAAGCCATCGTCGAAATATTGGCGGAAATAGCATCGTTGTCATACGACGAAAAAGAACATGATGCCCTGCAATCGCGCAAAGAAAACCTTGCCGGATGGGAAGAACAAAAGAAAAACCTTGACGAGGCTCTAAGCCTGTTAAATCAGGAAAACGATAACGCTTCAAGGTCTAAACAAATCATCGATCAAGTCAAAACCAGGCTAGACTCAGACACGATTCTTCAACAAGAATTTTCCGTTAAATTAAAAGAACTGCCGGAAATATCACGGCGACTGTCCGCCGCAGAAAACGAGTTGGCAAAGAAACTGGAAGAACAGAGGGTTTCGAGGGAGAAAACAGCCGTCCTCAAAGAGCGTATCAAGCAACTCTCAGAGCTCGAAAAACGCAATTTGGAAAAACGCCGGGAACTGGCGGAGGCATCGGTGAAAGAAAACCTGTATCGCCAGTTAACTGATATATTCGGCAAAAAAGGCCTGCAGGCGATGCTTATCGAAACGGCACTCCCGGAAATCGAAACAGAGGCAAACCGCCTGCTGGCGAGGATGACGGATGGCCGCATGAACCTGACGTTCGAACCCCAGAAGACAACCAAAAAAGGGGATATTTCCGAAACGCTGGACATCAAAATCGCCGACGAACTGGGAACCAGAAATTATGAAATGTTCTCCGGAGGAGAAGCATTCAGGATCGATTTCTCTATCCGAATAGCACTAGCACGGTTGTTGGCGAAACGAGCCGGCGCTCCGCTTCCGACGCTTATCATAGATGAGGGTTTCGGCACGCAGGACGCAGACGGTATAGAAAAACTAAAAGAAGCGATCAATTCAGTGCAGGACGATTTTCAAAAAATCCTGGTAATCACTCATATCGATGAACTTAAAGATGCGTTCCCCGCACGAATAGACGTTGTTAAAAAAAACGAGGGCTCTACGGTAGAGATCAGTCAGTGACCGAATAATCTCTTGAAAACAGAGTTGGGTACCTAAAGCCCCAGGTTACTGCTTATCGATTGCATGGCCGCCAGCCCCAAAGCAATAAATTCATCAATAGTCAGTCCCAACGTGGCGCAGGAGGCTATCTGCTCGCGGTTGGCTCCGGCTGCGAAACTTTTCTCTTTGAAGCGCTTGCTTATCGAGGCCGCCTGCACCGCACCAAGCTTCTTTTCGGGCTTGATTAAAGCACCCGCAGTAATTAGACCTGTGAGCGGGTCAGCACATAACAGAGCTTTATCCATCAAGGTATCACAAGCAACCCCAAGGGCGGAGTTGTGACAGAGAATGGCATGCGCAATATCCGGATTAACACCCATTTTCTGTGCCATCTGAGCGCTTAATTTGCCATGTTCGGTCATATCGCCGGCGAGTATCTCGATATCTACATCATGCAATAGACCTGCGAGACCCCATTCCTCTGCGTTTTCGTGGAATTTTATCGCCAGGGCGCGCATGATCGATTCTGTCGCAATCATATGTTTGACCAGATTCTGATTTTTCACATTATTCGTTACGGCCTTCAAAGCGTCAGACCTATTCATAATTCGATTCGTCCCTTCTTCAAATGATCGACAACTATATTAACCGAGTCGCAGTAAAAAAATCAAAGGCATTTCAGTCGGTAACTCAGGCGTATGGTATACTCGCTCATATGGCGCATCAATCAACCCGGGAAATAACCCCGCCCCACCGAATATGGCTGTTTTTTATTGCTATTTTAGTCAACCTCATAGGCTCAGCTCTTTCCGGTTTGGCCCACTATTTGAACTCCCCCTGGCTCGCGGTGATAGCGAGTTTATCTTGCCTGTTATGGTTCGTTACGATATTCGCCATAGCTATTCCGGCAACCGATAAAAAACTGGAAAATACATCGAATTGGTTGAGGCCTTTCGGCAAAACCATTATCGCATTTTTGGGGATTGTCACTACACTTGAAATAATCGGAGTCATTCTCGTTTTCCTTGCGCCCAAGAGTCCGATGGGGTCTTCGCTCGGGAAATCAATAAAGCACTCTTTTGAACCGGCAGATGCAATGGCACTCACACAGCAGGCTGCTTACAACCTGCTTGACGGGAAAAACCCTTATACTTCCTCAAATATAATCACTGCTCTCAACTCTTCAAGCACAGCCTTCGACAAGATAACCCCCCTATTCAAAGGGAATTTCTCTGCGGATTTTCCATATCCGAATACCGACCAGTTACGCAACCTTTGGGAAGAATCCATCAAGACCCCCGAAACCGTTCCGGTTGAGATTGAAACTCATCAGAGTTATCCGGCAGGTTCTTTCCTACTACCCGCACCGTTTCTCGCTCTTGGCATCAATGACATCAGGATCGTATATATCTTGCTGGCCCTTCCAGCCATCGCGTATGTCGCACGGCTCATTAAACCCGGATTGAAGGTGTATTTTATTCTAGGAGCCGCGCTAAGCCTGGAAATCTGGAATGCCGTTGCGGGAGGAGATACCAGTCTGCTCTACTTTCCGTTTCTGTTGCTTGCCTGGGTTCTCTTGCCGCGTAAAATCTGGATATCGGCACTTTGTATGGGCATCGCGATCGCCACCAAGCAAGTTGCCTGGTATTTTCTGCCTTTTTTCGCGATATTGATATTCCGAAATCGAGGATTCAAACTGGCTGTTTGGACAAGTGCGATTGCGGCTAGTGTTTTCGCATCGTTTAACCTTCCATTTATTTTCATGAATCCCGGTTCATGGTACACATCAGTCGGTGCGCCCTTGCGAGACAGCCTATTCCCTGAAGGAGTGGGCCTTGTTACGATCGTGACCAGCGGGCTGGTGCACATGACCTCGCAAACGATGTTCAGTTTTCTGGAAGGACTCGCAATCATGCTCTGCCTGATATGGTATTATCGCAATTGTCTCCTGTATCCCCAAACGGCACTTATTCTCGCAACCTTGCCCTTATTTTTCGCATGGCGCAGCAACTGGAATTATTTTTATTACACTGATATCGTACTTCTTGCGGCAGTGCTACTGGAAGCTTCCGGTCCTGGAAACCAAAGTTACCAGAATCAAACGATTAAACCTGCAGTCTCCAGTGCGGTATAAACATATCGTCAACCGTGAACGGATCGAACAGATTGTATGGTATATTTCATAATAACAGTTTTTCAATACACGATTTTTACGGAAATATTGTAAAATGTACGGCAATAGGATCGACTGAAGACAAATGAACCTTGATACAAATAACGGAGCTTCCTCCCCAAACGGAAAACGGGAAGAAACTAAAAAAATCAACCCCGAGTTGATAAGCATCGAAACCCATCGCGGCACACGTCCAGGGGAATCGTATGCACGGGTTAAACGTGTAAGCCAGTTCATCAAAGCAGGACCCGGGTATTTCGTGGCCAAACCTGAACAAGAAATCCCGAAAAGCAGGGCAGAACGCAGCTATCGGGGGTTGAAAAGAATCTTCATCGGGCGGCCGCTTTTTACAGCAGAGGAAGGGACTCAAAGACTAAACAAGGTAAGGGCCCTCGCCGTGTTCGGTTCGGATGCTATCTCATCCAGCGCTTATGCTACCGAGGCATCTCTCACGATACTAGTGGTTGCCGGGGGCGCCGCATTGGGAGTTTCCCTATACACCGCGCTGGCGGTAGCGATCCTCCTGTCAATTGTCGCGTTTTCTTATCGCCAAACAGTCCACGCCTACCCTCAGGGAGGGGGCTCCTACAATGTGAGCCGAGAAAACCTGGGCCAGCGATTCGGGCTTCTAGCGGCAGCGGCCCTTCTTATCGATTATGTGTTAACGGTGGCCGTTTCTATAGTTGCCGGGGCACAGGGTGTGATTTCGGCCCTTATCGCGGCCGGTTACTCCAACCAGATGAACAACATACAGCATTCGCTTCCGTCATTTTTCAATCTCACGGTTATCTTGAGTATCTTTTTCATAGGCCTGATGGTGCTCGGGAACCTGCGCGGCGTCCGTGAAGCAGGTACGGTCTTTTCCATCCCCACTTATCTATTCATCGTCGGGGTCAGCATCATGATTATCGTGGGATTATTAAAATGGTCAACTGGAAATCTTCACCCCGCAACACCTCAGCCGATCCTGATAGCCACAACTCCGCTCACCCTCTGGCTGGTATTACGTGCTTTTTCTGCCGGGGCCGTAGCCATGAGCGGGACTGAAGCCATCTCAAACGGCGTTCCGGTTTTCAAACAGCCCTCATCCAAAAATGCGGCAACTACGATAACAATCATGGCAGGGCTGCTGGCAGTCTTCTTCGTCGGCATCACCTTCCTGGCCACCCGGTTGCACCTGGTGCCTGACCCCGGGAAGGAGACTATTATTTCCATGGTCGCCCTTTCAGTTTTCGGCCGCAACGTTTTTTATTATATATTTCAGTTCGCTACCGTGGGCATCCTGGTCGTAGCAGCCAATACGGCGTTTGCCGACTTCCCGAGGCTTTCTTCAGTACTCGCACGAGACAATTTCATGCCGCACCAGTTCCAGTTCAGAGGAGACCGGTTGGCGTTCACGACAGGGATCCTCTTCCTCGGGTCGGTCGCCGCAATCCTGGTTGTGGTTTTCGAGGGAAACGTCGACCGGCTTATCAACCTGTATGCCATCGGGGTTTTTCTGGCCTTCTCCATGTCCAATTCAGGCATGGTGGTGCACTGGTGGAGGTTGCGCGGCCCCGGCTGGAAAAGAAGCCTTGCCATTAACGGTACGGGGGCTGTCTTTACAGGCCTGGTACTAATCATCGCCATACTCACCAAGTTCACAGCGGGGGGCTGGCTTGTTGTCATCCTGGTTCCTCCCATCATCCTCCTTTTAACACGCATCAACCGCCACTACAAGCAAGTCGGAAAAGAGTTAAGCGTAGTGCCAGACCAGTTGCCGCCCGCTAAGATCAACCAACTGGTGTTAATCCTGATAGACGACGTAAACTACGGTTCGCTGAGGGCTTTTTCATTCGCGCGGACGATCGATGCCGAGAGAGTGGTTCTGCACGTCTCCACGAACCCCGAGAAAACACAGAAACTAAAGGACAAGATGCAGAAATACGCGCCGGACCTCAAGCTGGTCATCATCGAGTCTCCGACTCGAAGTTTTAACCAGCCCTTGCTGGCCTATGTGGATGCCGTTCAAGCCCAATCACCGACAGCGTTCATCACCATGATCCTGCCGGAATTCATCACCGCGCATTACTGGGAACGGTTCCTGCACAACCGGACCGCGGCTCGATTGCGAGGTGTTTTCGAGCGGCATCCTAACGTAACCCTGGTCATGGTACCGTACCTGCTCGAGAAATAACCATCGTGCCTGGTTTCGCTGTAACCAAAAGAGGTGAGCAACTGCTCACCTCTATTATTTCGATTGTAATTTAATAACGTTTTTAGTTTTTTCAGGCTATTTTTGCGTTTCCAACACTTTTTTAAGATAGAAAGCGGTAGCCGATGTTTCGTGCCTGGCAAGCTGTTCAGGCGTGCCTGTCGCAACCAGCCGCCCTCCTGCGTCACCCGCCCCCGGCCCGAGGTCTATAATCCAGTCTGCGTTTTTGATCACATCCAGGTGGTGTTCGATGATAATCACAGAGTTTCCGCTATCCACCAATCGCTGCAACACGCGCATGAGAGCCGCCACGTCCTCGAAAGAAAGGCCGGTTGTCGGTTCGTCAAGGATATACAAGGTCCGGCCTGTTGCGCGTCGTGAAAGCTCTGAGGCAAGTTTGACGCGCTGTGCCTCACCGCCCGAAAGGTATGGTGCGGGTTGACCGAGCCGGATGTAATTCAGGCCCACCGAATGCAGTGTCTCGAGCTTGTTTTTTATCTTTGGAAAATGCTCGAATACGCGAAGGGCCTCTTCGACGGTCATATCGAGGACTTCGGCTATGTTTTTCCCTTTGAATTTTATCTCCAGCACCTCCCGGTTGTAACGCGCGCCGTGGCAAACTTCACAGGGCACTGTTACGTCCGGCAAGAACTGCATCTCAATCTGGATAAACCCCTCGCCGTGGCAGGCCTCGCAGCGGCCCCCTTTCACGTTGAAAGAGAACCGGCCGGCTTCATAACCCCTGAGCCTGGCTTCGGGAGTTGTGGCGAACAATTCTCGTATGTGAGTGAACATTCCCGTGTAAGTCGCGGGATTGGAACGCGGGGTACGCCCGATGGGCGACTGGTCGATATCGATGACCTTGTCGATATTCTCAATCCCGCTGAAAGACTCAGCCTCCCCGGGCTTTTCACGCGACCGGTAAAGCACCTGCGCCAATTTGCGGTAAAGCACTTCATTTATCAGCGTGCTCTTTCCGCTTCCGGAAACGCCAGTTATGACAACGAGTTTACCCAGGGGGATGCGCACGTCAATATTTTTGAGGTTATTCTGGCGGGCGCCCTTGATCACGATTTCCTCACCCGAGCCTTTACGCCGTTTGTCCGGCATGGATATCTGCTTGCGCCCCGAGAGATACTGGCCGGTAAGAGAATCCTCGGATCCCAGGATCTCGTCAAGCGTCCCTGCGGCAATCACCCTGCCCCCGTGTTCTCCGGCCCCCGGCCCCATGTCGATGATATAATCAGCCGCCCGCATAACAGCCTCGTCATGCTCCACCACTATGACGCTGTTGCCCAGATCCCGGAGACGTTTCAGGGTCTCGACCAGCCGGTAGTCGTCGGCCGGATGAAGGCCGATGGTCGGCTCGTCGCATATATAAAGCACGCCCATAAGCCCGCTTCCTATCTGCGTGGCAAGGCGGATGCGCTGGCCCTCACCGCCGGAGAGCGTGCCGGACGAACGTTCAAGTGTCAGGTAATCCAATCCTACATTTTCCAGGAAACGTAGACGCGAGGTTATCTCTTTTAAAATCTCTTTTGCTATGGCCTTTTCTTTTTCACTGAGGACCGAACCGGTGCCGGCGAGCGTATCCATCCATTCAAGGGACTTGTTGACCGACATGCCAGTGGCCTGGACGATATTGATTCCACCAATGGTGACGGCCAGAGCTTCGGGTTTGAGACGGCGCCCTTCGCAGACCTGGCAAGGTGAAGCTACCATGTATTGCTCCATAGCAGCGCGTGACATCTCCGACTCGGTATCGTGATGCAACCGTTCCAGGCGGGGGATAACTCCCTCGAAACCTTCGGTATATACTTTTTCCCTGCCGAACCGGCTGCGGTACCTGTGGGATTCGCCGCCTTCGCCGTAGAGAACGATATCCAGCGATTCTTTGCTCAGGTCTTTTACAGGGGCGTTCAGGGAAAAATGGTGCCGCCTGGCGACATCTTCGAGTTGAGAGTAATACCACGTTTGCCATTGGTAAGGGTGAATGGCTCCTTTGGCGAGAGACAACTCTTTATCGGGTATAACCAGGTCTGGGTCAAACTCCATTTTGATCCCGAGGCCAGTGCACGCCGGGCAAGCCCCGTGCGGGCTGTTAAAGCTAAATGTGCGGGGTTCCACCTCACCAAGGCTTATCCCGCAGTCCGGGCAGGCAAACTGCTCTGAAAAGAGGAGCTCTTCACCTTCAACGATGGAAATCAATACCACGCCCTTGCCGAGTTTCAGGGCCGTCTCAACCGAATCGGCGATGCGGCTCTGGTTGCCCTCCTGTCCGATGACAAGCCGGTCGATGACGGCTTCGATGGTATGCTTCTTTTTTTTATCCAGGTCTATCTCGCCATCAAGCTCCTTGATGATATTGTCCACCCTCACGCGGGCATAACCGCTCTTGCGCAAATCATCAAATACTTCTTTGTACTCGCCTTTTCGGTCTTTCACGAGGGGAGCCAGCACCAGGATGCGCGAACCACCCGGCAAAGCCTGGACTGCGTCGACGATCTGCTGAACCGTCTGCATGGATATCTCGCGACCGCACTGAGGGCAATGCGGATGCCCGGCCCTGGCAAAAAGAAGCCTGAGATAGTCGTATATCTCAGTGACTGTTCCGACTGTCGAACGCGGATTGTGGCTGACACCTTTCTGGTCGATCGATATCGCGGGGCTTAGCCCTTCGATATAGTCCACATCAGGCTTTTCCATCCGCCCGAGGAACTGCCGGGCATAGGCGGAAAGGGATTCCATGTAACGCCGTTGCCCCCCAGCATAGATAGTATCGAATGCCAGCGAACTTTTACCGGACCCGGAAACGCCGGTGATCACCACCAGCTTGTCACGGGGGATAGTTATGTCAATGTTTTTAAGGTTGTGCTCTCGCGCACCCTTGATGAAGATGAAATTTTGAGGCATAAAACTTACCTTGTTATTGTAACATCGCAGGTAAGGCGGAACAAGCGACCAGCGTCACACTTCCTACCGGGAGAACGGCGGTTTCAATGAAACGTCCCGGGGGCACGGCGCATTTCAATACTTTGAAGTGATATGCCGGTCGGCTATAATAGTGCGATGGACACTCAACAATTAACCGATGTAAAAGCCCAGGTCAGAAATGTTATTAAACGCCACCAGGCAGAGTTGCGGATCCTCGCGCATCAGATACACAGCAATCCAGAAACTGCCATGAACGAGTACAATGCGGCCGGATGGCTCACAGAGGCGCTGGAAACCCGAGGATTCGCCGTCGAGCGGGGGATATGCAGCCTCCCGACTGCATTTCGGGCAACATACGGAACGGGGAAACCCGTGGTGGCATTCATCGCAGAATATGACGCCCTTCCCGGCCTGGGGCATGCCTGTGGGCATAACCTCATAGCGACCGCTGCGGTCGCCGCCGGACTGGGGACTAAAGAAGCGGTGGACATTTTCGGCGGTAGTGTCCAGGTCATCGGTACGCCTGCCGAGGAGCTGGACGGCGGCAAAATTATCATGGCGGAAAGAGGGGCCTTCGCGGGCATCGACGCCGCGATGATGACGCATCCAGGAACTTTCGACAGCGCTATGATCTCGGCGCTGGCTTGCGTTGCACTCGACATCGAATTTTTCGGCAAGGAAGCGCATGCGGCTGCCCACCCGGAACAGGGAATCAACGCCCTGGAAGCCATGATTCAATCGTTTAACGCCATCAACTCCCTCAGGCAGCATATATCAACCGATTCCCGGATCCACGGGGTCATCACCGACGGAGGACAGGCAGCCAACATCGTGCCCGCACATACGGCAGGACGTTTCCTGGTGCGCGCCGGCAACGTGGGCTATCTCAATTCCCTCAAAGAAAGGGTGCTGGATTGTTTCAAAGCCGCTGCCATGGCGACGGGAGCCCGCCTCGAATACCATTGGGACGACAAGGAAATCTATGCCCCGATGCGAAACAACTCGACGCTGGCACGGCTTTATACTGAAAATATGGAACGCATAGGTAGTGCCGTCCCGCTTTTCAATGCGGCACAATCTTTCGGAAGCACCGATATGGGGAATGTGAGCCAGATCGTCCCATCTATCCATACATCCGTTGCCATAGCCCCCCAGGGAGAAAGCGAGCACACCGTCGAATTCGCCCGCTACGCGGCGAAAGAAAACGGTCTGACCCAGAGCCTGAGGGCAGCCACCGGACTTGCCATGACCGCTATCGATGTCCTGGCGTCGCCCGACACGATGGCCGCGGTCCGATTAGAATTTGATAAATCATAGGCTATCCGCCGCATTTCGTCCGCCTCGTGAATCTGCAAATACGGGAATCCGGAGTTTTTGCCACCCCAAAACCTTAGGGGTATAATATTTGGGCTGATTGCTTTTCCCTTCATCAGTCGTTGAAATGAAATATTACCTCGGTATCGACATCGGCTCGGTATCCACCAAATTGGTTGTCCTGGATGACGGCTTGAATCTGGCGGCGAATGTCTGCTTGCCCACTCATGGCGAACCCGGGAAAGCCGTCAACAACGGGCTGGAACTGATCCGGGGAAAATTCGAATCCGAGCCGGAAATATTCCGCACGGTGATTACTGGCAGCGGCCGCGCGTTCGTCGCAGCACTCGTGGGAGCCGACCTCGTAAAAAACGAGGTCACCTGCCAGGCAGCCGCGGCATCGAAATATTTCCCGGGAGCCCAAACAGTCATCGAGATAGGCGGCCAGGACAGCAAGATCATCCTGCTCCGGGATGGATTGGTGGCAGATTTCGGCATGAACACCGTATGCGCCGCTGGAACAGGCAGTTTTCTGGACCACCAGGCCCAGCGTCTCGGGCTGAGCCCTGAAAAATTAGGCGAGACAGCCTGCAGGAGTTCTGCCCCGGCCAGGCTTTCAGGCCGCTGCACAGTTTTCGCGGAATCAGAGATGATCCATATGCAGCAAAGCGGCAGCAGGCTGGAGGATGTTGTGTTCGGGTTATGTCAAACCCTGGCCCACAATTATCTCAACAGCGTAGCTGCCGGAAAAGAAATCATGGTGCCGGTCGTTTTCCAGGGAGGGCTGGCTTATAACCGCGGGATGGTACGTGCATTTGAAGACGAGATGAATGTGAAATTGGTGATACCCGAACATCCCGAGCTCATGGGAGCCATCGGGGCGGCGCTATTGGCCGCCCGGCACCGTGGGATCACCCCTACTAAATTCAAGGGGTTCAATGCCCCAAGTGTGTCTGACAAGAGGTAAAGGAAAAAATGAGAATCGCTATCGACGCCATGGGGGGTGATTTCGCCCCCGTTGAAATCGTTAAAGGGGCTATCAAGGCCATACACGAATACAAGGGTGTCGAAATCATCCTCGTCGGCAAGCAGCCTCTGCTCCACGTATTGGCAGGACGGCAATTCAAAAAACTGGGGATCAGCGTGGTTCACGCCGAGCAGAACATCGAATTCCATGAACATCCGATGGAGGCTTTGCGTCAAAAGCCTGACGCCTCGATTCCAGTAGGCATTGGACTTCTCAAGTCAGGTAAAGCCGACGTTTTTATATCAGCCGGCTCAACAGGCGCAGTTTTCGCCGCTTCCTTGATGATGCTCGGAAAGATCGAGGGAGTCTCCCGCCCGGCTATAGCCAGCATCATCAACGTGAGCCATTCCCGCCTGCCGGCGCTGCTCCTTGACGCAGGCGCTAATTCGGACTGCCGTCCCGAGCACCTGGTACAGTTCGCACAACTAGGCAACCTCTATGCCAATCGCATTTTCGGCATGGAATCCCCGAGGATAGGGCTTCTCTCCAACGGAACCGAGGAAACAAAAGGGAATCGCCTGACCGTCGAAACCCACCAGCTCCTCAAATCGGCCGGCCTCAACTTTATCGGCAATATCGAAGGCAATGACCTGGTGAACGACGTTGCGGACGTTATAGTGACTGACGGTTTCACGGGAAACATACTGCTTAAAGCCCTGGAGGGTCTCGGGGAGTCTATCGTCAATATACGCGGCGGCGAGAAAGCGCATACCAGCGGCAATCCACGGTTGACCGGCAAAGCCCTGTCCGCCGCGGTAGGATTAAGTTCCTTCATCAGGAACATGGACTACAGCGAATTCGGCGGCGCATGTCTACTGGGTGTGAAAGGAAATGTTATAATTTCACATGGAAGGAGCAAAGCCAAAGCGATAAAAAATGCTATCGGCATTGCCAACCGGACTGCGGAACGCGACATAGCGAGGGCGCTTGGAGAGGTGAGATATGAACCAGGAAACGATAAAACAGACTTATGACGTCATCATTATAGGAGGCGGTCCCGCCGGTCTTTCTGCCGCCATATATACCTCCCGAGACAGGCTCGATACGTTGCTCATCGAAAAAAACCTGACCGGCGGTATGATAAACGAGGCGGAAAAAGTAGATAATTTTCCAGGGTTTCCTGAAGGGATTTCAGGGATGGACCTGACCGCCAAGATGTTCGAGCAAGCGAAAAAATACGGGTTGAAAGACATCAGCTCTGAAGTTAGCACCATCATGGTCAAGGGGAAGAGTGATTTCGCAGTCACCACAAGCGATGGCGAATTCACATCCAGAAGCGTCATCATCGCTGGAGGGTCGGACAAGCAGAAGCTGGACGCCCCGGGCGAAAAACAATACATCGGTCGCGGCGTTTCATACTGCGCAACCTGTGATGCACCTTTTTATAACGATAAAGTCGTAGCGGTAGCGGGAGGAGGCAACTCGGCACTGTATGAAGCCATGCACCTCGCTAAATTCGCCAGAAAAGTATACATCATCCACCGGCGTGACCAACTGAGGGCTACTCCGGTCGTGCAGGAGAGGGCAAAGGCCGAACCTAAAATCGAATTCATCATGAGTACGATAATTGAAGCCGTCGAAGGCGGGGATTTTGTAGAAAAATTAAAACTCAACAACGTTGCCACAGGGCAAAGATCTGATTTGCCCCTCGATGGAGTATTCATTTCAATTGGGCTAAAACCCAATACAGAATACCTTAAAGGGTTGGTTGCTCTGGACGAAAACGGCATGATAACGGTAAACGACAAGATGGAAACCAGCGTCCCGGGGATATACGCCGCGGGGGATATCAGGCACAATTCGATACGCCAGACCGTGGCTGCGGCCGGCGACGGCGCAGTAGCCGCGGTCAATGCTAAGAGATGGGTAGACGAGGCATAATTTCTACCTCTTGAACAACTATCACAAACAATTTTTAAATATCAAGGTAATGGCGGTTCGTTTATTTCAAAAACAGATACTAAAGTCTAAATATCCGAACCTTCCCCGGACGGGCTAAAATCGGTCATTTCGTTATTTAACTCCCGCTCCGCATTTAGTATAATGGGTTATCAAAAAATCCCCTGAGGTGAGAACGCCATGAAAGTTATTTTTCTTAAAGATGTTCCGAACGTAGCTAAAGCCGGTGAGGCGAAGGAAGTGAACGACGGCTACGCGCGCAACTTCCTGATCCCCAAAAAGCTAGCTGCGCTCGCGCAGGGAGACGTCCAGCAGCATTTTGAAGCCGAGCAACGCGCCATCGCCCGCCGCCAGGCCCAAGCCGCGGCTGAGATTGAAGCCCTGGCTAAAAAAATCGAGGGCAAGACAGTGAACATTAAAAGCAAAGTCGGGGCCAAGGACCAGCTTTATGGCTCAATAACGAACACCGACGTTGCTGAAGCCCTTTCCAAACTGATAGGCAGCGAAATAGACAAGCGCAAAGTCGAATTAGCCGAACCGATCCGCCATACCGGCACTTTCGACGCGCTCGTCAGGCTCAACGGAGAGTTGGCGCCCGGGATAAAAGTTAAAATCACGCGCGAGGAACCCTAGAGTGCCTATCGACAAGCTGCCTCCTCACGACATAGATTCTGAGGAAGCAGTCAACGGTTCGCTGCTGATAGACGGAAAGAGCGTTTACCAGGTTGCGGTGCTGTTACGCCCCGAAGATTTTCTCTCGGAAGCAAACCGTTGGATATTTCAAGCGGAGCTTTCCCTGTACCACCGTGACGAGGCTATAGATCAGATTACGGTGGCCCAGGAACTGGAGAGGATAGGGCAACTCGACAAAATCGGAGGGGTGGCGTACCTGAACCATCTGATATCCATCGTTCCGACCTCTCTGGATATCGAACACTATGCCCAGATAGTTTACCGGCTATCTATCATGCGCCAGCTTATCTCAGCCGCCGACAGGATTTCAGGGATGGGTTACGACGCGGACCCGGACATCGCATCGACATTAAACAAAGCCGAGGACGTGCTTTTCAGGCTCAGGACGGAACGCGGGCACCTTGATTTCGTGCCGATCAAAAACGTCCTTGACAGATATTTCGAGACGCCCCCTCCACCGGAAGCAGGTGTTTTACAGCGCCTGCCCCACGTTTATTCCGGTTTTCACGGGCTGGACGAATTGACCGGGGGGTTGCAGCGCTCCGACCTTATCATCCTGGCCGGAAGGCCGAGCATGGGAAAGACCTCACTCGCGTTAAATATTGCCCGTAACGCGGCCCTGGAACAGGGGGCCTGTGTTGCATTGTTCAGCCTGGAGATGTCCAGGGAATCACTCGTTCAGCGCCTCCTGTCGAGTGAAGCCGAAATCAATTCTAAGCACATGCGGCTGGGCCAGAACACGGAAGAAGAGGAAAAGGCCATCATGGAGGCCCAGGGCAAACTGTCTAACGCGGCTATCTATATCGACGATTCGCCGATGCTGCGTGTCGTGGAAATGCGGAGCAAAGCCCGGCGGCTGCATTACGAACGCCCGCTGGACCTTATCATACTCGACTATCTCCAGCTGCTTCAGAGCGAAGGCCGAGTAGAAAACCGCGTCCAGGAATTATCAAATATTACGAGAGCCCTGAAAGCACTCGCAAGAGAACTGAATGTGCCGTTGATTGCCGTATCGCAGCTTTCACGCGCTGTAGAGGGCCGGGTTTCCCACGTTCCGCAACTTTCGGACTTGAGAGAATCCGGGTCCATCGAGCAGGACGCCGACCTCGTGGTCTTCATATACCGCGATGAAGTTTATTACCGCACCGAGGATGAATGGCTGAGGGAACATCCGGACCAGGAATACCCTCGCGAACTTGCGGACATCATCATCGCCAAGCACCGTAACGGGCCTATCGGCCAGGTCAAAGTACGTTTTAAAAACGCCCTTACGAAATTTGAAAATCTTTCAAACGCGGAGCCCCAACTGAGATGAAACCTTTCAGCGGCTTCCCTGCGAATATGCAATTTACTCCCGTACCGAACCTATTTATGAACATGCTCATGCCCGGTATGGATAGCCCGGAATTGAAATGCATGTTATATATCTTCCAGACGATTTACGGTAAAAAAGGCGCGCCCCGGTTCGCCACTCTCAGCGAACTTCTTTCCAATCCCTCCCTGACGGCAGGCCTCCACCCGGATGGGAAAAGCGCCGAACTGCAGATCAAGGACGCACTCTCCTCGGCTATGGCGCGCGGGGCCATCATTTCCATAGATGTGACACAGGAAGGCAAACAGGAAAGCCTGTTTTTTCTGAACACTTCCAGTGAACGGGAGGCAGTGGAACAGATCAAATCTGGCAAGTTGAAACTACCTAAAATTGAGATTGTTAAGGCCGCCGTCAAACCGGTCGAGCAGGAAAACATCTTCACGCTCTATGAACAAAACATCGGCATGTTGACCCCGATGACGTCAGAAGAAATCAAGGATGCACTGACCCAATATCCAGAAGACTGGCTGAGAGATGCCATCCGTGAATCCGTGAATGCCAATAAGCGTAACTGGCGCTATATCGAGCGCATACTTGAGCGCTGGACCACCGAAGGTAAAAAAGATGGAACGCATCAACGAGACGATCAAAAAGACAACACTGACAAATACACCCAAGGCGCCTACGGACACCTTATCAAGCGTTAAGACCGGGGCCAAGGCGAGCCAGGGTGATATTTGCTCCAAATGCAAAGGGGCCGGTTTTGTGCATCCCCTGCTTCCTGACGGAAAAACAGATTACCGCAATACTGTTCCGTGCGTCTGCGCGCTTGAAGTTGAAGCCGGGAAGCGCCATCTCCGTTTAGAAGGACTTTCAAATCTCGGGGCCCTCAAAAACCTCACCTTTGACAAACTAATGAGACAGGGAAGAAACGGGGCCAGCGAAAGCCAGCGCCTCTTCGGCGCGGCTTATGATTCCGCCAGAAAATTCGCTGCCGAACCCACGGGTTGGCTTGTTTTCATCGGCCCGACCGGCAGCGGTAAAACCCACCTGGCGGCTGCCGTTGCGAGTGAACGCATCGAAAGAGGCGGCTCCGTGTTTTTTATCACAGCCCCCGACTTACTGGACCACCTGAGGGCTGCGTTCAACCCTGAAAGTGAAATCAGCTACGATCGCCTCTTCGAACAGGTGCGTAACACACCGCTGCTTATTCTAGACGACCTGGGAAACCAGGCGAGCACCCCCTGGGCTCAGGAAAAGTTGGACCAGTTATTGAATCACCGTTTCAGTTACGAATTGCCGACGGTCCTCACAACCGAACGCCGGGTCGAACAACTGGATGAAAGGCTGCGCAGCCGACTCGGCGACACAAGGATTTGCCAGAGCTTTTTGCTTGAGGAAAATAAAGGGGCTGATGACTGTGCCTGGGCCACAGGGCTCGAGCTCCAAAAAAGCATGACTTTTGCGACCTTCGATTACAGGCGTGTTAACTTGCCGCAGGAACAACAGGACAACCTGGAACGCGCCTATCGCCTGGCCCTGGAGTTCGCAAAGTCACCTGAAGGATGGATAGTTTTCCAGGGAGCTACGGGTTGCGGTAAAACACACCTGGCGGCGGCGATAATCAATTTCCAATACCAGGCAAGAAAACCCGGTTTGTTCGTTGTCGTCCCGGAGTTTCTGGACCATCTTCGATCGACTTTCAGCCCCGATTCCAAGGTAACCTACGACCAGATGTTCGAAAGGGTAAAAACCAGCCCGGTGCTGGTACTGGATGACTTTGGCGAACAGAGCACGACTCCCTGGGCCCAGGAGAAGCTCTATCAGGTCATCAACTACCGTTACAACGCCCAATTGCCGACGGTCATCACCACCAGCAAGTCCCTTGAAGAGCTGGAAGGCCGAATCAGTTCACGCCTGGCTGACCACAAGATGAGCACCCCGTTTGCGTTGATGGCACCCGATTACCGCACTGACATACGCTCGACCACCCAGGCTAAAAGGCCCTATATCAAAAAGAGCGCTTCGCGGGGATAATAACAGGCAAGGGGCACATTATTCGGAGAACGGGATTCTGGAAAGGTCTCAGACCGGAGCCAGAGAAACCGTACCAAGGTCAGGCCCGGAAATTTCTTGGGGTGTAACTTTTAAGGTCATTTCATTGACTAATTCCCGCAACCGGTTCATGTCTGCCTCGGAAAGATCGGCAGCGGGAATGATGCTGATTTCCTGTTCAGGGTCGCCTTCTTTGTAGCAACAACCAATTTTTATCACGCTGTGTTCATAAGCGTAGAACGTCAATTTTACCCGTGAAACTCCCGCGGCATTGTCTTTTTGAAACCCTTCGAGGCGGATATTGCTTAACGGATAATTATCTTCAGCCTTTTCGGATTCACCCATCCAGATCGACAACTTCATGTCCTGCTGAGAATCGATGGCAGTCGTGACGGTCACGCTGCGGCGCGCCGGAAGCGGACTGGCTTTGGGGATAACAACCACGAAATCGCCGTTATGCGATGATAAACCGATAGACCATTTTGCGACTGCTGCCATATATTGAAACTCTAATAGATTGACGTTCAAGTGTCAACCTCGAAGGCTTTCTCATTTTGATTTGACTAGTTGCGGCAGACTCTTTAGCATATAAGTTCATCGAAGCATCGTTTATGCGGAAGCCCATCCAATGGAAAGAACGACCGCCGACGACAGTGTGGTGCGGGACACGAATGATTTCGGGCAACTCCTGTACAGACTGGTGTTATTGCCTAAAACAACCACGGGGGCCGTTAAACTCCGCCTCGTTAATGTGATTAAACCCGATATTTTAATTCTAATATCGAGAAAGGGAAAGAATTGAAAGATCTTGAAATTGAGATCCATTGCCCCCATTGCGACTCGGGGATGAACGTGATGCTGAGCCAGATAGCCCGGGAAGAAACGGTCCATTGCCGTTCATGCAAAAAGCCCATTCACATGAAGCCCGACCCGAAACCAAGCCAGGAAGAAAAAATCAGGGTAATCAAGTCTCTAGAAGATATCAACCTGTCCATGAAGAAAATAACCGATGCCCCTGCCAAACCGGAACCCGACCGGGATAACGGCATCGGGAATAATAAATCGCACCAGAACCTTTGAGCTTGTCAGGAATCATAGTTCTGTCGGAAGGATATTTGCCTGCCGGGCCGTTATTGGCCTAAAATATAAAATTATATAACAGCGAGGGATGGGTGATAATAAACTCTCCGGTGCTGGTCCTAAATCAGAGTTACGAACCACTGAACATCTGCCAGGCACGAAGGGCGCTCGCCCTAATCCTGGAGGGCAAAGCGGAGATGCTTGAGGATGGCCTTGGATTTTTACATACTTCCCGGGCTTCTTATTCGATACCTTCGGTAATAAAACTTGAATATACCGTGCGAAGGCCCCGGCCTGACAGCAAACTGACACGTCTCGGGGTATTTTACAGAGACGGTTTTGTTTGCCAGTATTGCGGGCGGGAAACGACACTTACCATCGACCACGTTATCCCTCGGTTCCAGGGTGGAAAACACACGTGGGAAAATGTCGTGGCCGCGTGCGTCTCATGCAACCGGCACAAGGCAGGGAGAACGCCTGAACAGGCTAACATGAAACTTAAAAAAATCCCTGTGAAACCGCGCAACCAAGGCACTTTTTTCTTGCCGCAGCGTTACACCGGCAACGTTTCACGCTGGGAGAAGTACCTCACCAAGTTCGGAGCAGGCTAGGTATTTTCCGGGGAAAACGTTACTTTTCAGATACCGTCATCTTCAACCGGGAGGGTTTCAGACGGCGCAGTGTCATCGACCCCGGGTTGAATAACTTCTGCGGATTTTTCGTCAGGTTCTGCTGCCGCGGCGCCTGTTGAAAAAACCTCCGGCGTCAAGGGCTGTACGGGCCTCTGCATCGGCTGAGGCCTTGGTTCAACCGGCCTGTTCTCCATTACCTTAACTTTGGAAGCCAGTGCCTCAAGGCGCACGCCGGTCTCGTATTCTACCAGGACTTTTTCTTCCAGAGTATTATGCCCGACGACCAATGCCGGGCCGGCCTCGGTCATAACATGTTGACCTTCACGCGGCATCTTCTCTTTGATCGCCCGATATTGTTCACACTCGTAACCCAGGCAGCATAACAAGCGGCCGCAAACTCCGGATATCTTCATGGGATTCAGGGGAAGGTCCTGAACTTTAGCCATTTTTATGGAAACGGGCGAAAATTCATCCAGGAAAGCCGCACAGCAATGCTCCCTCCCGCACCTGCCGAAACCGCCCAACAGCTTCGTCTCATCCCTCGGACCCACCTGGCGCAGTTCCACCCTGACTTTGAGGTTATGGCTCAAATCGCGCACGAGTTCACGAAAATCTATACGGCCTTCGGCGCTGAAAAATATGGTAAGGTGTGACGCATCAAGATTATATTCCGCAGAAATGAGTTTCATGGGCAAAGCAAGCGTACTCACCAGCCGCCCCGCTTCTTTGAGTGCCTCACCCTCTTTACCGCAAAGCCGCCCGGCCCTTTCCACGTCCTCCGGGGCAGCGAGACGGACTACAGGTTTGAGCGGGCCGGCTAATTCACCGGCGGTCTCGGTTGTCGTGAATACTACCGCCCGGCCCAACCCCAAACCGTTGGTTGTTTCCACAACGACATTGTCCCCCAGTTTTAGCGCTATGCCTGCGGGATCGAAATGATATATTTTTCCGCTCTTGCGGAAGCGGACACCTACAATTTCAGCCATATTATCTCCTGTGAAACGGACATATTATTTCTGATACGGGGGCAAATCCAGCATCAGCACCTCGAGGGCGAGGCGGGGGTTCGCATTCTGGCGCAACTGTTTCTGCACCAGCGTAATCGCCCCTATCGCGTCCCGTATCTGTGTTATGTTAAATCCTCCGCTGATCGATTGCAACCTGCTCGAATAATCCATGTTGGTCAGATCCCCCGGGAGCCCCGCTTTTAGCAAAAGCAGGTCCCTCCAAACACCAAGCCAGGCTTCCAGGGTTTCCCTTACCTCGGCCTTCTTCTGTGTAAAACGCGCGGATAATTCCCCTGTATATACAAATCGTGAATCCAGATCGCTTTCGATCACATCGATGAGCTGTTCAATACGGTCAGCCCGAAAATCGAGGACCGTTTGATCATCAGCTGCCGAAAAAGCCCAACCAGGCCTCCCGCAGCTCATGCGGCTGATAAGGGCGGCTTTTTCGGGTGGCATGCCCCGTTGAACAAGCGAGGCCGCGATTTTTTCGACTGCAACCGGTTTGAGATCAAGACGCTGGCACCGGGATATAACGGTTTCAGGCAGGCGCTTCGGCTCAGACGCCAGCAAAATAAATACTACCTTTTCCTGTGGCTCCTCGAGAGTTTTCAACATACAGTTGGCAGCTTCTGCAGACAGAAGTTCTGCTTCCCCGATAATGAAGACACGGTACCCCCCTTCAAACGGGGGCAGGCTCGCCCAATGCTGGATATCGTTGCGGATTTGGTCGATCCCGATTTCCGAGTGTGAACGGTCTTCTTCGGAAACAGCCGAACCCAGCGTAACTACCTGAACGTCGGGATGCGAAAGAGCCATGATACGAAGGCATTGAGAGCAGGTTCCGCAGGGAGAATCCGAAGATCGGCAGTTTAAGGCCTGCGCCAGGGTCAGGGCTACAGTCATTTTACCGACATGAGTCGGGCCGCTGATGAGGTAGGCGTGTCCCAGGTTCCCTGTTTCCAAACTGCGCTTGAGCCGGGCCAACGCCGATTCATGTCCTACAATCGGCCACATGAATTAGCCTCCAATCCTACAGCGAATCGCAGCGTGTGAGGTCCTGATAGGTCTCGCGGCGGCGTACCAGCCGATCGTGGCCATCCGCCAACATCACGATAGGAGCCTTTAGGGAGGCATTATAATTGCTGGACATCGGGATACAGTATGCTCCGCATACAGGGATAGCAATCACATCTGCGCCCTTGACGGGCGGCAATTTAATATTTTTGACCAATATATCACCCGACTCGCAGAAACGGCCGGCGATGGTGACGGCGTCAGTATCTTTATCATTCATCTTGCCGGCTAAAACGGCTTCGTATTTCGAGTCATAAAGTGCCGGCCTGATGTTGTCTGCCATCCCTCCGTCAACGGAAACATACCGCAGCGGCCCGGCAACATCTTTGATATTGCCAGCTTTATACAACGCGACTCCTGACCGTGCTACGATAGCACGTCCCGGTTCGATAACCAGCCCGGGGAGAGCCAACTTAAGCTGTCCGCATTTTGCCACTATACCGGAAGTAATCTTTTCGGCAAAATACGAAATTTCGGGTACCCTGTCCTCGAGGGTGTAGGCCACCCCGTAACCGCCGCCGATATTGAATTCTTCAAGCTCAAATCCATATTTGTATTTCATCTCGGCTGCCATCTCCAGAATCAGGTCAATCGATTCCAGGTAGGGGTTAACCTCCGCAATGAGCGAACCGACATGAAAATGTAGGCCGACAAGGTTAACTGACGGAGCCGCCATCGCCCGCGAAACAGCTTCTTCAGCCATGTAAAGCGGGAAACCGAATTTGCTGCCAGCCCCTCCGGTGGCTATATGGCTGTGCGTATGGGCTTCGATCCCGGGTGTAATACGAAGCAGAATATCAGGAATGTGCCCGCTCTCTTCGGCCATCGAAGTCAACCGAGCCAGGTCGTCCATCCCGTCTACAACGAACCTGCCGACATGTCGGCTCAAGGCAGTTTTGATCTCTTCCGCAGATTTGTTGTTGCCGTGAAAATAAACCATGTCCATGGGGAACCCTGCAGATTCTGCGATAAAAAGCTCGCCTCCGGACACCACATCAAGCCCAATGGCTTCTTCTTTTAGCAGTGCCGCCATCGCCCCATTCAAGAACGCTTTGCCGGCATAGACCACCATGGTATCGGGATAACGTTTGCCGAACTCATTTTTGAATTCGCGGCACTGCTTTCTAATCGTGAGTTCATCGAGAACATAGAGGGGAGTTCCGTATTTAACGGCCAAATCGAGGGTATCGCAACCACCTATCACAAGGTGGCCTGCTTTATTGATCTCGGAAGCAACCGGGAAAAGTTTTATTCTGCTATTCATCTCTTCCTATGATAGCAAGCATGAGGATTTCCCGTCAATCAAAATGGCTTTGACTGGGCACGTAAAGGTTTAATATAATCGTAGTGTACAAACCTGAAACCGGGGGAAATAGCACAGGAATATTTTATCTCTCCGATTTTCTCATAAAATAATATTCGAATACTGCAAATTACACCTGAGGAGGAGAAATATGTCAGAAACACTGGGAAAGATAGAAAAACCCGAGGCCAGCCAATTCAAGTTCGGCCGCAAGCTTTTCTTCGTGCCGCTCATCTTTAGATCTATCGAGAAAGATGCGTCGCTCTCAGAATTGGCATCACGTTATTGGAGCGAGGTTGAAAACCAGATTGACGGGCTGGAGTCAAAACTTTCAGCGGTAAAAAGAATATATCATGAGATGCTTGTGGGCGAGGACGATTCCCGACACCTGAGTGAACTGAGCTCGGGAAGCGAGAAACTTGTTGGAATCTTAAAGAACAGAGGGGGCGTGTTAACCTATATCGAGGACCCCGAGGTACTGGGTGAGTTCCTGGACTGGGGGCGGTGTATCTCAATCGGATTACGCAGCCCGGCAGTCTTTGAAAAAGTCTACAAGGCTTATGAAGAAGCGGACCGTAAGCGCCTCGAACTGCTCGCCAAAAAGATCGATGAAACGCTCGGGACGGATGAATCCTCGGTTTTATTCATGCGTGAAGACCACAGACTCCAATTTCCTTCAGATATCCAGGTATTCTACGTAGCTCCGCCCTCGCTAGATGCGATCCAGCGGGCCCTGAGAGAGAAACAGGAAGAGAGGCGCCGACGCGCCGGTCAAGAACAAGAGCACGAACATGCGAACGACAGCGACCACGAGCATCCAGACGAACCGCCAAAATCGGAAAACGATTAAACAGTTAAGGGGGAGCTTATGCTCCCCCTTAGAATATTCGCAACATCGGTTTTGATCCGATTCGGTTACCTCATATCCGATCTGTGATTTCCGTCAAACTATTGATTTTTTCGGCGGCCGGTATCTCGTCGAAGTAGCCGCCCCGGTCCAACAACAGCGCCTGCATCCCTGCCCCTCGGGCTCCCTGAACATCGACCACCCATTGATCGCCCACATAGAGGACTTCTCCCGGAGACACCCCCATCAACTCGGCACCTTTCCGGAAAATCTCTTTTTGGGGTTTGGAAGTGCCTGCTTCATGAGAGGTCAGTCTTACCTTGATCGAGTTCAAAATACCCAGTTTTTCAAGGAGAGGCGAAATATCCCTGTCAGCATTGGAAATGATCCCGAGGGGCAATTTTCGGGCCGTAAGGGAATTTAATGCAGGTATAACATCGCCGAAAAGAACCAGGTCATATTTTGCATTTTTCATATCGATCAAAATGGTTTTGATGATCTCAGGGTCAGGTAAAATGCCGGCTTCTTTCAACACAACTGCCTGATACTCATACCAGAGTTCCGCAGTTTCTTCCTTGCTGCGATCTTTTAACGCTTTTTTCCCCGTTTCGCGGTAGAAAAACTCATCAGCAGTGACCAGCGGGCGACGGAGTTTTTTACCTGGTATTTCGATCCCCATGCGTGCCAGGGTCCCCGCGACACTCTCTTCTCTCGGGGGATCGTAACCGATCAAAGTGTGATACAAATCAAAAAATACAGCTTTTACCATGCTCGGTCTTTCATTCCAACGGCATTCATAAAAATCAATCAATTGTATCTATTCCAGATACGTTAGTAAAGAAAAAGCAGCATGTAGAATATAATCCTGCAAACATAAATCTAAAGCTTCATAAGAATTGACAGCTAAGTATGCCTGATATAGAATATTGCGAACGTTAAAGGCGCAAGGCGTCGCGCCCTTGTGGGAATCACATTCAGGCATGAGATGCAGCAACTTTTCTGGATAAGTTTCCCGGAACCAGAGTAAATCCATTTTGTCGTTTGCAGGAGTAAACATGGGCAACAATGTAAAAAAATCGAATGAAACCAGGACCACCGTCGGGGTCAAGCAGAGCACGAAAGATAAATTGGACCAGAACCGCGCTCCCGGACAATGCTACGATGGATTCATTTGCCAACTGGTGGACCTCTGGGAACAGACCGGAGACGCTAAAAAGGGATCGGCTCGAAAAACCAGGGTGTAGCAACATACACTACCCCGGCACAGGCGGCTCGCAGTGTTGACATCCCAGAACTTCTCAACGACGGCACTATCGGTTGCAGTATATGCCAATCGGACCCTCGGGAAATCCCCGGGGGTTTTCTCGTTTAGGAGCAAAACCCATACCGGTAATTTTACTGCCAACTAAATAAATGCTATAACTAAAAGCGCGCGAGATCTCCAGAGAGACAGAGAGACACAGGCCACAGCTTTAATACCCTGTAAATTGTATGATAACGATATAGAAGTGGAGACTCCTAAGTACCAGATTTATGCCAACAAGATAATGAGGTTCGTCTCGTCCTCGAAAAAGGAAAGCCGTTTAAAAGAAAATGACAGATGATGAAAAAACCCGAAAGCAGGGGATTTCCAGAAGGGAATTCCTTAGAGACGCAGGGCTAGTAGTCGGCGGGGCGACGATCGGCTCCGCAGCTTTTCTGTCGTCCTGCAAAACTGCGGTCAACCCCGATAAAACTGTCACTCTATCGACAGTGACGACTCCGGCAAATAGGTTCATCGATCCAATCGACGGCACAGAATGGCCGACTCTGGGTGAAATGCAGGCACATTTCGCCGAAACGCATCCTTACGCCGGAGACATCGACCTGGTCACCTTGGATATCAACGGCGTAGATTACACCTTGCAGGTGGACGCTACAGACACCCTGGCTAACGTTCTCCGCGATAAACTGGGCCTTTTCGGAACCAAGGTCGCCTGTGACATGGGCCAGTGCGGTACCTGTACCGTTCTAATGGACGATATTGCTACCTTTTCATGCCTTAATCTGGCCATCGAATGCGGCGGCAAAAAGATCACCACTATCGAAGGACTTTCCGATGGAACGATCCTGAGCCCCATCCAGCAAAAGTTCTACGACAATGACGCCTTCCAGTGCGGGTATTGCACGGGGGGATTCATCATGGCAGGGTTGAGCCTGTTAAAGGTCAATCCAAAGCCCAGCGCCGACGAGGTTCGCCTTGCCATTTCCGGACATATGTGTATTTGCGGCAACTACAAGAAAGTCGTTGATGCAATTACCGGAGGCGTGTAACAGATTCCTTCCCTATACCAAAGTATATAAGCCAATTTAAGAGAAACGAGAAAAGCCCCCAAATAGGGGGCTTTTTGGCTTTGAGATTAGTGATTGGTAGCGCATACGGGATTTAATATCCGTTGTCTGCGAACTATTTTTAGGCACTGAAGCGGGTTCTATTCTAGAAGTCGTCCCTCAATATCTATGCGTAAACCATTGCCATGGATTCACTCGGGTTGCCGCGTCTGTTTGATTTTTGTTAGCAATACTTGGAGGACTTACTAGACTTTCCATTTTTAAGAAACGCTTTACAGAAATCAGAGACAACACAAACGTTGCATTCTGGAGCCCTTTTACAAATTGCTCTCCCGTGTTGAATCAATTTAATATGGAGATTACGTCTTATCTCTTCAGGTATCTCATGTTCGATTTTTTCACTGAATGCTTGACTTCTTCTCGACTCTTTCGGAATCTGAAGCCCCATCCTTCTCAATAATCTCAGGCAGTGAGTATCGATCGGGAACACATCTCTTCCAAAACTATACATCATGATACACTTAGCGCTTTTGATTCCAATACCGTCGAGTACTTTTAACTCCCGCTCCATTTCTTCGTTAGGCAAAGAATCAAGTATTCGGATATCCGAAGTTCCAAACTTGTCTTGGACTTTATCTAAAAGTGTTTTTATTCGTTGCGCTTTCCACCGACTCAAGCCGCCTGACTTAATTGTTCGGGCAATTGAGTCGACGCTGGCATTTTGGGCTTCGCGCATGGACGGGTATTTAGCTTTGAATCGAGACCATGTTTCAAGATATTTATCCTCGTTCGTCTGGCTCGTTAATATTATGAATACAGCTTCCTCCAGAGGATTACGCCTGTTATGCAAATCAGTTTCCGGATAAGCTGCTGTTAGCTTAGTGTTAACTTGGCGCAATTTAGTTTTGGAAAGTTTGAATTCAGGCATTCAGTCCGACCATTGAAGGAGCGCATAGTTCGGGATAATGCAGAAGGCCATCCTCGCCAAACCAACAAAGGCAAATCCCCCTATCCGAACACACATAATCTAACAACCATGAGCCTTCTGAGATTGGTTTGTTAACTACCAAACACAGGACGGATGCATTTCTTACACTCTCATGATACCTAAATCGATACTCGTATAATTGACTGATTCCCTTGCGGATTTGGTCTAAAAAGTTCTCTCCACCACTTTTTACTTCAAATAAATAGGAACCATCATCTGGGATATCCGCGTATAAGTCTATGTGTGGGCTATCTTTTGGGACAGCCCCAAGTTTTTCTCGCAATAGTTGGTCAAGTTGGTCCAAAATTTGTTTATGGGCTAAACTTCTTCGCTGCCGCTTAATTCGGGTCACTTCTGGATCGGCGAATTCCTGTTGCCGAGTGGATACCTGAGGTACCGGAGAATGAGCTTCTCGTTCCATCAGTTCATAGGCTCGTCTCAATTCTTCAACAGGCTCGTTAATGGTCATTTCGCCGATACCTGCTTTGAAAGCCGGGTCAAAAGCTAAGTTCTGAATATCGCACGCAGATAGAACTTGTAGACTGTCAAAGTATCGACCCCATTCCCCGCGGGTTACAATATTCTCGAGGTCTCGGCCACTTGTTATTGAGTCAAACCCATTGAATTGAGCTTCAATTTCAGACAAGGTTTGAATTTTTACGTCTAAATCTGCTCTGTCGCTTTCATTTAGAGGAATACGAAATGCGATATGGCCAGCCCCGACTGTAAATAATCCTGTATGTTTCAATATATGAAATCTTCGCTCGAATGATTGTATTTTTTCTGTTTCGCTTGCGCGAATTTTCGTGAGTGAATCGATAACTTTGGATAAATCCGGGTTACATCTTGCGTTAATATTTGGTGTATTTGCTAAGGTATATAACTCCGCGTAGGTTATCGAAGCACTATATTTATCTATCCCTCTCGAACACGCATCGGCAAGTAAGCTTTTGCATATTAATCTAATTGGTGAAAGATGTATTCCTTGTGATGCAATTCGAAGAGTTCTATCTCTAGAATTAGCTTGAACCCTTATTCCCCCACGCTTGTTATATGACATGCCCATTCCATTCGGATATTGGAATAATGTGAGTTGCATGCGTAAAAACGACCCGGGGTCTGGTTCTTCAATTAGGAGAAACTTCTTGGTAGTTTCAGATATCCTGACTATCCACCCGTTCCCAACATTCTCAAGCCAATACAACCCAAGATAAGCCGGATAGGCACTGATTTCGTCTCGAAACTTGGAGCGGTCTCGAGCCGCAAAAACCGAACGGGGACTAATTTGAGATAACTCCCGCTCAATCAACTCTCTATCGTATGGTTTGCCGTCATATCTACTGAAAAACCCTGCAATTTCGACCAACCTATCAGGCCATTCATCACCACTCGAATGTATTTTATGGCTGAATAAATCGGTTATCATACACAGCCCCCTTATATATATTCGGGAAACATGTGTTCCTGGTCTAACTGTTTGACTATTTCCTTGAAATTTTTCTTTTTCAACCCGAATAATTGAGCCCTTATTTCGTTCCCTACAACCGCTCCTAGTAGTGGCGGAACCGCGTTTCCAATTTGCCTTATCGGATGTCTGGAAGTCCCGCTAAATGCCCACCAATCAGGGAATGTTTGAATCCGAGCACTTTCCCTCGCGGTTACTTCCCTTGGTTCAATAGGATGCACATGCCCCTTGCCTCCACCTTTGTCTGAACCCACAATAATAGTAAAACTGGGCCTTTGTAAATCCAATTTGTTTATCCTCGTTTTGCTATCGCGTTCCCCTGGTCTGAGCGTTGAGTAACGATCGATTATCCTTTGACTATGTTTTCTTCCAATGTGATTCGCTAATCCTTCGGTACCCATGGGAGGTAATCCTCTAAAAGCATCGGCGACGGTTCTCCATGGAACTGTGTCCTCAAACAAAGTCGGATTACGACTGGTAATGATTGGAACATCGGTAATCTGTTTCCCCCGACTGTCGCCAATTATAAAAACCCTATCGCGGGACTGCGGCACGCCATAGTCCACGGCATTTAATCTAAGAACTGATAAAGTATATTTAAGTCCTTCTATCGGTTCAGCAAGTTTTTGGCATACCTCTTTAAAAACCTCACCGTGTTCTACAGTAAGAATCCCATAGACATTTTCGAACATGAAAACTTTTGGTCTTATATAAGCCAATTGTCTTAAATACTCATAAACCAGCATGCCCCGCGGGTCCCCTCTTCCTTGGCGTTTTCCAAAAACGCTGAATGCCTGGCATGGAGGGCCACCAACCATGAGGTCTATTTCGCCAGGGGCAACGTGGGCTCTGTCCAATATCATCTGTGGTTCAAGATGAATGATATTTGTTTCGAGGATTTCTGTCGAATTAAGAAATTGCTTATTCAGCTTTCTGGCCGCCAGTTTCCCCGCTTCGAGAGTCTTACAACTAAAACTGTCCACATCTGTAGCTAGCTTGATTTCAAACCCGGCCGCCTCGAGCCCAAGGTCAAGGCCACCCCCGCCAGAAAATAACGAAATTGCCTTTAGACTCATTATTAGTCCTAATAAAGCGTAGAATTCAAATGAATAATATACTTCCTGAGAAGAACTGGTCAACAAAGCTGGCGAACGCTTTAAGTGAAGCCGTCAATATACAGAACATTACCGCGTCACAAGGTCAGAAGGGTAAAGGTGCCCACCGTGATACCAAGCCTCCATTGTGCATCATATTCACAAGAACGAAGGCCAGTCTAATATCGTGAGCCGTTGGAGATATTGCGCGCCCCTGTTTTCCGCGGTTTAACATATGATGGTAGGACAAACGACAACCATTAGCCGCAAGCCCCCTTTTAGAAGCTGCCGCCGCGAACCGCTGTTGGCGAGATTATGACTTCTGATCGGGCACCACATCAAGCCTATTGATTTTGGATCACGGCAAGCTTATTCTTAGCTAAAACCTAAAAAGGAGGCCCAGATGAAAACTGCCGCCAAAGGAAGAGAAAGCGCATTTAAACCTTACACGCAATACGAGGTAAATCTAATTCTATCCCTTGTGCCCAATAAGGCCAACACGTTACTTTTATCGAAATCGCTCCATAGAAGCTCCGAGGCTATCTCAATGGTGTACCACATTGCTTATAGTGGTAAATGGCTTAAAAACGCCTTGGCCGACATGAACGATACTCAGAATAATATCAATACCAAGATTGCCGCCGCGAAAAAGAAATATGGAATATATGTTGGACATGAACCTCGTTAAAAATCTTCACAGTTTTAGTTCTTTGTTAGCAATTTGTTAGCAAAAACGAAAAAAGCCCCCGTTTTGGGGGCTTTTTGCTTTGAATTAGTGATTGGTAGCGCATACGGGATTCGAACCCGTGGTCTCGTCCTTGAGAGGGACGCGTCCTAGGCCTCTAGACGAATGCGCCAGAAACGACTTAATTATCTCTTGAAACGGGAGTTGAAGTCAAGAACCAACAGGAAAAAGGCAAACCCTAAAGCGAAAACAGTGGAGAGAAACCTATTCCTGAACGGCGCCCGAATCGTGCTGGATGATATACCCCGATTTGGGTATGGTGCGAATCAGTATAGGACTCTCGGGATTTTTTTCGAGCTTGCCGCGCAATCGGCTTATCCAGGTCCTCAGCAGTTGGACATCACCCTGATATTCAGAACCCCAGACCCGGCTCAGCAACTCTTCATAAGTCATAAATCGCCCTGAGCTCTGCACAAGTTCGGTCAGCAACAGCCACTCTATGCGGGTAAGATATTTTTCCTCACCCGCGACAGTGACGATATGTTGTTTGAAATCGATGTTTACATCGCCGTGAACAAACAGTTCAAGGGTCTTGCGTTTGTCCTGCGGTTCGATGCGGCGCCGCACGGCTTCAATCCGGGCAACCAGTTCATCAGGATTGAAAGGTTTGGAAAGATAATCGTCCGCACCCAACTTGAGACCGCGGATCTTTTCGTCGTCTTCGCCACGGGCCGTCAGCATGATAACAGGGGTAGTTGCAAAGGTGCGCAACTCGCGCATGGCTTCAAGGCCGTCCATCTGAGGCATCACGAGATCAAGAATTACGAGATCGGGGTTCTTAGAACGGACCTGGTCGAGTGCCTGGATCCCGTTCGCCGCAGTGCAGACATCATACCCGGCAGACTTAAGACGTACGTTTAAAAAATTGATAATACGCTCGTCGTCATCGGCTACAAGGATACTAAAACGTTTCATACTCTATCTGCAAGACATTTCGTATGATAATGCCAACCCGGACGAGTGTCAATATAGATAATGGGGTTGGCTGGGGAAGAAGGATTCGAACCCTCGCCGGCGGAGCCAGAGTCCGCTGTCCTACCACTAGACGATTCCCCAGCGCAAAGAGAATTATAGCATCTAGTCTGTAAGTGAGCAATCAGCATTGGAAGGGGGACCGAGTCCGAATAAACGTGTTCAGAATCGTTCTAAGGGATGTATTCACACGCGAAAGTCGCGTGATCTAATATTGTTTGACACGGGTTCTTCAAGAGTCTATTTTATCTATCGAGAGGTGTTTATCTTGATCGACCTGGAAACTTTTCAATCGAATATCGGCTTCCGCTGGAAAAACATCTCCATCCTCGAAGAAGCCCTGACCCACAGTTCTTATGTCAACGAGAACGCGCATATCGCCTCCAATGAGCGTATGGAGTTTCTGGGTGATGCGCTGCTGGGCCTTGTACTGGCAAACAAATTGTATCTTGAGTACCCGGATCTAGACGAAGGGGAACTTACCCGTCGGCGCTCGCTGCTTGTGCGGGGCAGTACACTGGCCTCGGTTGCCCGCTCAATCGGGTTGGGAGACGCCTTGTTCCTGGGCAAGGGGGAGGAAAAAAGCGGGGGGCGCTCCAAAGCTACTAACCTCGCAGGCGCCATGGAAGCCCTTGTGGCAGCTGCTTTCCTCGACCAGGGTTGGGACCCTGCGCATGATTTCGTCCTCCGTGTACTGGAACCTGAGATAGAGAAACAGCGCAGGGAACTGGATACTGATTATAAATCGCAATTCCAGCTGGAAGCCCAGTCGCGATTTAAGGCAACCCCGGGTTACCGGATCATCGATGCTGTCGGGCCCGACCATGACAGGCGCTTTACAGCCGAGGTATTCGTGAATGACGAGATCATAGCCCAAGGCTGCGGCCGGAGCAAAAAACTGGCCGAAGCTGACGCTGCGAGGATGGCCCTTCTAAAGCTTATCTGAATCTTTACAGACTTAATCCCCCTTTGCTAAACTGAATGAAGGAATTTAGGAGGTTATAATGGGCAGTCATGAAATGTACCGCAAGGAAAACAAGAAACCTAAAAAAGACGCGAAGAAACAATCTATCAACGAGATCGTCGCGCCTCCCGCTGTTGAAGTGCAGGTAGTGCGGAAAAAGCGCAAGGAAACTGAGATTTAGACATCCGCAAACATGGGGGAAAACGCAACCCTAAGTATCATCGTTACGGGCCTTGTTCAGGGCGTCGGGTTCCGTGATTTTACACGGCGCAATGCTTCCGGCCTCGGCCTCGCGGGTTGGGCCCGCAATCTACCTGGAGGGCAGGGAGTCGAGATAAACGCAGAAGGGGACCGAACCCGGCTGGAGGCCTTTCTCGAGTTAGTAAAAAAAGGGCCGCCCGGGGCTTCGGTTGAAAAAGCCGCCGTAACCTGGAACAAATACCCGGCAAGATGTCACGATTTCAAGATAGTGTACTGAATGAAAAAATCCGGGAGGCTATTTCAGCCTCCCGGATTTTTAACCTGGTTTAAAGTACCTCGCCGCCTCAACGCATGACAAGGCCCAATTCGAGACTAGACCTCCAGGTCCACCCGGGCTTCGTCAATCAGCTTGAGATAATCCATCTTGATCCCCAACGACTGAGAAGCTTCGAGGTCTACTTTATAGGGCTCCCCTATAAAAATCTTGCCAAGGGGCTCTTTGTCGCCCTTCGCCGGGTCGCCTTTGCTTATAAATCTCTGGCTCGCTTCAATAATGCCAAGATCAAACGGCATGGTATAAAACAGGTCCGCCAGGACTTTATCGATGCCCAGGGCGTAGAGTTCTTCCCATCCGCCTTTCGTTCCAGTTCCGTACTTCGTAGAGGGAATCAAGCCAAGCAGGTTGGCAATGGCCAGACGCCCCAGGCCCCCGATAACTTTGAGCGGGGCAACACTGATAAGATAGTCGCTCGAAAGTATGACGTTGGGCAGCATAAAGGTTGGCATCACCAGCGGTTTAAGCAAAGGGTTCTCGACCTCTACCAGCGTAGTATCACGTACGTCCAAGGTTAAGACACGCGGGAAATCGTAGCGCAGAGACTGATAAACCGGACCAACCGGCGCCCCGCTGGCGGTGCCTTCGAGGACAAGAATATCCGCGTCGCTTATTTGCCTGATGCCCAAGATGATGGATACCATCATCTCGCGACTGGTGGTAACCGGGTACCCAACCGGGTAACCTGCTACCGGCTTGATTAGAACTCGCCTCGCTCGGGCAATTGCCGGAGGCGCTTCAAAAACAAAATCCTCAGAATCGAATACCAACCCTAACTCCTCCCCAGAAGCCTTTCGGCTTTTACCAGGTCAGCCTGTGTATTTATGTTCGTAAAACACAAATGTGCTTTATCGAAACGGTCAATCTCAACAGGCTCAATAAACCGGGCCCGAACCCGGTCAAATAAAGCATCAACTTTGAGTTTATCCTGCGCCAGCAGATTTTCAATCTCCCCTATACAACGCCTTGAATAGATCGCCTGTAAAGGTTCGAGATGCGGCCCGATGCGCGGAACCACAACGTCGAACCCTTCGGCAACAGAAACCATATATTTTATAAGATCCTTATTCAATAACGGCATATCACATGCCGTGACCAGATTGTACGAATAACCGGAATTCGACAATCCTGTCAAAATACCCCCCAAAGGGCCCTTGCCTCCGACCGAATCACTGAAGACTGTCATGGCGGTCCCTGTTACTACAGGGGGTAATTCCGCCCCCGGGGCTTTGACAATTATAATTTCACTGTCAAGAAATTCCAGGTTGGATATCGCCCGCTGCAGCAGTGTAACTTTACCTAATTCTGCCCAGCTCTTCTGCACGCCAAGACGTTCGCCTTTGCCTCCGGCCAGAATGATGCTGCCAATTTTCAAGGCGCGGCCAACCCTGGATGAAATTCCCCTTATATCATTCTACCATTAGAGTCAAGTATTTAATATAGGAAACCCGCCCTTTCGGCGATATTTTTTAGAGGTGCCTGTATCAAAATCCGGGGCAGAAAGGCCATCAAAGGTTGGAGGTCAACCGCTCGCGCATGTTATAATCCAGACGATGAAGCTATCGGAAATAGGTGAATTCGGCCTGATAAATGTCCTCTCGAAAATTGTAGAAGACGGCCGGAATCCTAAAAATCCACAATGGAAAAACCTGCTGGCGGGTATCGGCGACGATACCGCGGTATGGAGGAACGGCAAAAGGCTCGCCCTGGCAACAACCGATTGCCTGGTGGAAAATGTTCACTTCAAACGGGGGCAATCGAGCTGGCGGGACCTTGGATGGAAAGCCCTCGCAGTAAACCTGAGCGATATCGCAGCCATGGGCGGAAAAGCAGAATACGCCCTGGTGACCCTCGGCCTGCCGCACTACACCGAAACGGAATCGATAATAGAACTTTACGAGGGCATGATTGACCTGGCGAAGATGTGGGGGGTCGTGATTGCAGGCGGCGACACCACTTTGTCGGAAAAATTCTTCGTCAGCCTCACTGTGACAGGAAGTTCAGGGAAACGCCCGCTGAGACGCTCGTCTGCACTACCAGGGGACTTGATCGCTGTTACCGGCAGTCCCGGTATGGCTGCCGCAGGGTTCAAGTTGATCGAAAATGGGGCGAAGGAAAATGAGATTGACTCCCCTCTCAGGCAGGCATTCCTGCGCCCAACCCCGCGCCTGGAGGAGGGAACCGCGATATGCGCTTCCGGCTGCCGTACGGCCATCGACATCAGCGACGGGCTGGTTGCCGACCTTGGGCGTATCTGCAATTCCAGCGGAACCGGCGCCACGATACACACAAGTATGGTACCGGTACACCCTTCGGCAAATAAAATATTTCCTGCCGAGGCCCTGCAAATGGCCCTCGGAGGCGGGGAAGATTACGAGCTTTTATTTACAGCGAATTCCGGGGCCATCGAAAAAGTCAAAAGAACAGCTTCAAGCCGGATCACCGTCATCGGAGAAATCACGGCCGGACCGGCAGGCGTTGTCAATCTAATCGATGAAAATGGCAGCGCATATCGGATCGAGAAAGCCGGATGGGACCACTTTGGCAAATAACTTCCATTTCAATAGTTCCAGCCCGGAGGAAACATTCCGCCTGGGGCGCGCTATCGGCGAAATGGCCGCTCCGGGAGATCTAATCCTGCTGAGCGGACCGCTCGGTGCCGGAAAGACATGCCTGACCCAGGGGATAGCTAAAGGGTTAGGCATCGAAGAGTCCCCTCCCAGCCCTTCGTATGTTCTCGTGCGTGAGTTTAAAGGCCGGATGCCCCTGTACCACATGGACCTCTATCGTTTGGGATTTGAAGAGATAGCTGAACTGGGGATCGAGGATTACCTCTCCGGCAAAGGGGTATGCGTCATCGAATGGGCTGAAAAAGCAGGTTCCCTGATGCCGAAAGAACGTCTTTCAGTTAACCTATCGTATCTGGGGGAACTGGAACGGGGGCTTGAATTTATCCCGGATGGGAGCCGTTACGAATTCATATCTCGACGGATATCACAAGTCATGGGCTCAATGCCGAAGGGCGATAACTGATGTACCTCGCCATCGATACTTCAAGTGATTTCGCCGGCCTGTCGCTTACAGAAAACGGGCTGATCATGGCTGAACTTTCCTGGCGCTGCGGAAGCAATCATACGGTGGAACTTCTGCCTCATCTGGATATTCTGCTCAAACAGTCTTCGATAGCCATACAGGAATTAAAAGGTATAATTATCGCCATCGGGCCCGGCAGCTTTAATGGGCTCAGGGTCGGGCTGGGAACCGCTAAAGGGCTCGCCTTCAGCCTGGGGATACCGATCGTGGGAGTCAACACTCTCGAAGCTGCCGCCTATCAGCATGCAGAGTGCGGTTTGCCGGTTTGCGCTATCTTCAAAGCCGGGAAGTGTGATGCGGCGTCCGCCTCTTACCAACAGACTGACCAGGGCTGGCAATGCCTGGTCCCTTGCCGATTGACAACTATCGAACAAATCTGTGCCTCCACTCGGGGTAAAACCGTGTTCTGCGGCGAACCGACCATACCGATGCTCGAACAAATCCGGAACACACTTGGAACAGAAGCAGTCATCCCATCCATGGCGGGATTGTTAAGACGCCCGGGCTTTTTAGCTGAACTTGGCGGGAAACGGCTCGCAGATGCGGAATATGACGACCCGGCCACGTTGCAGCCGTTCTACCTGAGGCCCCCGCATATCAGCCCGCCCAAGTCGAAAGGCTCCGGGGCGAACGTACAACCTGAGGTGTGCCGGGCAACCGGGGTGATCTGGGATATGGACGGGACCATCGTCGATACTGCGTCAAAACATTATGACGCATGGAAAACGGTTTTCAGCCGCCGCGGTGTCGCATTCAGCCGGGCTGATTTTACAAAGAGTTTCGGATTGCGCAACGACGATATCATACGGGAAATCCTCGGACCGGGAGCCCGCCCCGAAGAAATCTCATCGATCAGCACAGAAAAAACAGAGCTATTTCGGGAAGCAGTCCGCAGGGAAGGCGTAAACCCCATGCCAGGGGCAATCGAATTATTAACAGCCCTTCATGCGATAGGTGTCCCAATGGCGGTTGCCTCCTCTGCCCCGGTCTGTAATATCGAAACATTCATCAAAATGCTCTCTATCGGACCGTTCATCTCAGCCGTCGCCAGCGGCGAGGAAGTCACTCGTGGCAAGCCCGCTCCTGACATCTTCATGCTGGCGGCAAGGAAGTTGAATATCGAACCCGCGTGCTGTGCGGTGATCGAGGATGCAGTCGGCGGCATCTCCGCGGCCGCCGGCGCCGGAATGCGTTCAATTGGTGTAGCTGCCAATCATACGAAGAAAAATCTTGAACTGGCAGATATTGTGGTAGACTCTCTAGCTGAACTCTCGGCAAATGATGTGATAAATCTTGTCCATGGCAAATTATCGAAGAGTAAATAATCGGAGGTAGAAAGTAAAAAATGGAACGAACTCTGGTACTGATTAAACCGGACGCGGTAGAGCGCGGTTTCAGCGGTGCGATCCTCGGCCGCCTGGAAAAAGCGGGCCTGACATTGGTCGGCTTGAAAATGCTCCAGATGGACAAGGCCCTCGCGGAACGCCACTATGCACCGCACAAGGAAAAGGGCTTTTTCAAGGGTTTGATAAGTTTCATCACTTCCGGGCCCATAGTAGCCGCGGTCTTCGAGGGAGAAGATGCGGTTAAGACCGCCCGGACCGTCATGGGGTCCACCGACCCCTCCAAAGCTGAAGCAGGCAGTATCCGCAAGGATTTCGGACTGGACATAGAGAGAAATGCAGTGCATGGTTCTGACTCTGTAAAAACCGCAGAACAGGAAGTTATGCTCTTCTTTAAAAGCAACGAGATATTCAATTATACGCGGAAGAAATAGGCTTAAGCGATGCGGACAACGGGTTTCGCCAAGCTCCACAAATTGTCGAACTTGTAATATTCCCTTTCCGGTGATGAAAAAACGTGGACGATCACGTCTCCGTAATCGAGCAGCATCCACCCCGATAAAGCGGTTCCTTCACGCCGGAAAGGGCTTATCCCTTCTTTCTTAAGGGACCGCTCTATCTCGTCTGAAAGCGCGGCCAGCTGGCGGGAGGATTCACCACTGGCTATAACGAAATAGTCGGCCAAGCTGCAAACCCCGCGAGTATCAAGAAGAGCGATATCCGAGGCGAGCTTGTCGCTTGATATTTCAACGATGCGCCTGGCTATTTCGAGGGATCCCAGAGTGATTATCTCCTGCCTGTTTGAACAATTATATCACAGCGCATCTCGAGGTACAGGCACCCCGAACCGGATTTGAAGTTGCGGCAGATGTGGTTTGACATGCTAAAACCGCTCTCTTATACTTGCGGGCGAAGGAGATTTCTATGCGTGGTAACATCATGGCTGGCTTGCTGGTTTTCATACTTGGCGGGATCCTTTTCGCCGTGGGGGTGATTGGTTTCGTCGCTTCCGCCACGTCCTCGCCCATCATCACGCAATGGGACAAGCTCGGCTCCCTCCCTTTGCATTCCCTCTGGCAGGCCACTGTGTTGGTGGCTGTGTTTTTTATACTCTTCCTGGCCGGAATCTACCTAATGAAGACAGCATTGTCACGGCAGGGCCAGTAACTTATTTAGCAAGCCATTTATTTTGACACCCGGCCGGGACAAACAAACCGGCACGATTAGCTCGATCCAAGGTCAAATGCTATACTCTGCCTGATGGCGACCCTCCTTTTCGGCACAGCCGGTATACCTCAAAGCACATGGCCGCAAGAAACCGGTGAAGGCATCCGCCGGGTAGCTGCCCTCGGGTTAGACTGCATGGAGATAGAATTCGTACACGGGGTCTATCTTGACGAGGCTAACGCGAAAGCCATGGCGGGAATCGCCCGTAACAACAAGGTCAAACTTTCGGTCCACGCGCCTTATTTTTTAAACTTTAACGCCAGGGAACTCCCTAAACTGCATTCAAGCCAGGGAACCCTGCATAAAGCCGCCAGGATAGCGCGGCTTTGCGGTGCCGAAAGCGTAGTGTTCCATCCCGGTTTCTACCTCGGTAACCCGCCCGGGCAGGTGTACGAAACTATCAAGACCTCCCTGGAAGGGGTACTGGATAAGCTCAAATCCGATGACAATCCCATCACTCTGCGGCCGGAAAGCTCGGGGAAACCTACACAATTCGGGACGATCGACGAAATCACCCGGCTTTCTTTAGATCTCCCAAACATAGCACCCTGCATCGACTTAGCCCACTGGCACGCCCGAGGCGGGGGCAACAATTCATACGAAGAATGCAGCGGTTTGCTCGCGGGATTGAAAAAAGACCTCGGAGAGGCCGCTCTGAAGGAGATGCACATCCATCTCTCCGGTATAGAGTACGGAAAGAACGGCGAGAAAAAACACCTCCCCCTGAGGTCTTCCGACCTGGAATACGAGCAGTTGCTGAGAGCGCTTAAAGAACATGGAGCCGGCGGTACCCTCATCTGCGAAAGCCCTAACCGGGAAGAGGACGCCTTGCTCCTCAAAGAGACTTACCAAAAAATGTAGGAACTATTTCAGAAGGCTTACAACGATCAGCCTCACCCCGGCCAAAACGAGTGCGAGCACCAGAAGCCTCATTAAAATCAGGCTTTTTATTTTAGGGGAAAGCCATGCGCCTACCTGGGCCCCGGGTATCACCCCCACCGCTATCCACAGAAGTATCGGCCACACCTTCGAGTACGTCCCCGAGGCCGCATGGGTGAGAGTGCCTGTGAGGCCAGTAAAAACCAGGATGAAATGCGAGGTGGCAGTCGCTATGTGAGCGGGAAAGCAAAGGACATATATCAGCATCGGGACATGAATGATACCGCCCCCGATACCCAGGAGCCCGGCAACAAAGCCGACAATGAAGCTGAGCATGATCCCGAGCGGCCTGTTGCACGTGTATACAAACTTTTCACCCGTCCTGTCAGTCAGGCAGGTATTCCCCCCGCCGGGAACGGTTACCGCACCCGTGCCGATTTTCGGTCTCAGCCAGATCAATGCCGAAAAAATCAGCAGCACCGTTCCAAATATCAGTGAAAAGACTTTTTGCGGGATATAGTGAAGGGTCCATACACCGAAAATAGTCCCCGGGACGGTGGCAAGCGCGAAATAGATGCCGTTCCGATAGTCTATCCGGCCCTGCCGCGCGTAAGCCGTTGTGCCTGACAGAGCATTCAAGAAGACAATCCCCATGGTGATGCTGGTGAGCGCCTCCGGCCTCGCCTCGGGATAGAGGATCAGCAAAACCGGGGTAAGGATCACAGCCCCGCCGATTCCAACGAGAGTTCCGTAGCTCCCGGCCAGGAAGCCCACTGCCACCAGGATGAAAGTCAGGGCGGTACCGGTTAAAAATTGAGGATTACCCATAGCGTTTTTGTTACCCGTGTCACATATCGTATTTTGACATTAGTGTATATTAAGATAACAAACCCGGCAAACGATCATCTCAAGAGTACATATGAAACACGGCGCCGTTCTCGCAGTTTGCCCGTTCTGAAGCACGCTATGTGTTATACTTATAGGACTAACCGATAGGAGCTTTCCCATGAAAATTAACTGGAAACGAAGCATAATCATATATCTCATAATTGCCCTCGCGGCAATAACATTTTTCACCGTGATCCTGCCAGGCTCAAGCGCCAAGCCGGAATCCATCCCCATATCAACAGCTATCACCATGTCTCAATCCCACGAGATCAAGTCCATCGAGATCAACGGCGATACGATTAACATCACCGGCACAGACGGAAAAACATACGTAACCACCAAGGAAAGCGGCGCTACTATCTACGAGGTCACCGGATTCGACCTGACGGGTGTCAGCGTCAATGTTAAACAGCCCTCGGGGATCGACTGGGGCAGTATCCTGCTGACTACCGTCCTCCCGGTTGTTTTCCTCGGCATATTCTTTCTGTTTATTTTCAACCAGGCGAGAGGCGCCAATAACCAAGCCATGAGTTTCGGCCGTTCACGTGCAAAACTTTTTAACTCTGATAAACCGACGGTAACGTTTGAAGATGTGGCGGGTGTTGAAGAAGCCAAACAGGACCTGCGGGAGGTCGTTGAATTTCTCAAAACGCGGGAGAAATTCCAGGCATTAGGTGCACGTATACCCAAGGGCGTTCTTTTAATCGGCCCCCCCGGGACCGGTAAAACCCTCCTCGCAAGAGCTGTTGCCGGAGAAGCCGGAGTGCCCTTTTTCTCGATAAGCGGCTCAGAGTTCGTGGAGATGTTTGTGGGTGTCGGCGCCTCCAGGGTCCGAGACCTCTTCGAGCAGGCCAAGCGCGCCGCCCCATGTATCATATTTATCGACGAAATCGACGCCGTCGGGCGCCAACGCGGAGCCGGGCTGGGCGGGGGCCATGACGAGCGCGAACAGACCCTCAACCAGATACTGGTTGAGATGGACGGATTTGACACCAACGTCAGCGTCATCGTGATGGCTGCCACAAACCGTCCGGATATCCTTGACCCGGCCCTGCTGCGACCCGGCCGTTTCGACCGCCGGGTCGTCCTTGACAGGCCCGATATCATAGGACGCACGGCCATCCTAAAGGTCCATACCAAGGGCAAACCTATGGCACCTGAGGTCGACCTGGAGGTTATTGCCAAGCTGACCGCCGGATTCTCGGGCGCAGACCTTTCCAACCTGGTAAACGAGGCTGCTATTTTGGCAGCACGCCGCAACAAGAAAGTCATCGAGATGTCTGAACTCGAAGAAAGTATCGACCGCGTGCTGATGGGTCCTGAACGCAAGAGCCGGCGCATGACTACAAAGGACAAGGAGCTCACGGCCTATCATGAGGCCGGGCATGCGCTGGTAGGGCATACGCTGAAAAGCCTGGAACCGATACGTAAGGTGACGATTATCCCCCGCGGAATGGCGGGCGGTTTCACAAAACCACTCGTTGAAGATAAGTTGTATCATATGCGCACATATATCCAAGAAGTCCTCGCCATGGACCTCGGCGGCCGCGCCGCCGAAGAACTTGTCTTCAAGGAAATGTCTACCGGCGCATCACAGGACATCAAAGAGGCTACCGACCTGGCACGGCGCATGGTCACCAACTACGGCATGAGCGATTTACTCGGCCCCCGCACTTTCGGGCAGAAAGAGGAGATGGTTTTCCTGGGCCGCGAAATCACCGAACAACGTGACTACGGCGACCAAGTAGCAAACCAGATCGATTCCGAGGTAAACCGTATTATCAGGGAAGCCCATGAATTGGCCCTAAAAACGCTCACCGACAATATGCCGAAACTGATACAACTGGCAAAAGCGCTGCTTGAGAAGGAAACCCTCGAAGGCCCCGAACTGGATGCCGTTTTCGATAACCCGCCGTCCGTTGCAACGCCAGCCGCCGAAGCCTCGATGCCCGGGGCCTCTAACGATACAAGGACGGCCGGCAGCGGCAAAAATACCGACCCCGATCCCGGCATGCTCCAGCACCCTGAACAATCACCTGCCGCCTGAAAAGAAAACCGCCTATTCAACAAAAGAGAGGGGCATTAAGCCCCTCTCTTTTTATATTCGATGCCCCTTAAAATCGCTCCCCCGAAATCAGCCACAGAGTCCGGTTCTATTTTTTACGTTTTACCACATAGTCCGCAAGTGAAACCAGGGCTTGGCGCGCCGGAATGTCCGGAAGACTGGCCAGGTCCCTGCACGCCAGGTCTCGGTAATCTTCCGCCAGGCGGTAGCAATCGTCGATAATTCCAGACGAGCGCACCATCTCCAGGACTTTACGGATATTTTCTTCCATGTTTTCTTTAGCGGCGATCTTGTGCAGTGGATTGTTGTCCGGATACATCTCGAGCAATTTATAGGCCGGCAGTGTGAATGTACCCTGTGCGAGATCGGCGCCCACCGGTTTCCCCACTTCTTTCTCGCTGCCTACAAAATCCAGGATATCGTCCACTATCTGAAAAGCGATCCCCAGGTTGTATCCGTAATCGCGAAGGATCCCGACGGATCCCTCGGGGGCCCCGCTGAGTAC
>Ga0118677_10002027_pt1 | contig 41617 bp, 29 predicted proteins | sample AliMusrvi5mmetaG_FD_86154 | JGI IMG/M metagenome (GOLD analysis project Ga0118677, IMG submission 86154)
GTATCGACATCATAACTTGGGGGATATCCCCAGTCTTTCATGATCTTGCCAACAGACCAGTTGCAGAACCGCCGAGAAAGCGATTGGAATGAGGAATGATATACATCTATCTGCCGGAGTATGCTTGCCAACTGATATGCAATCTCGGTTTTCAACTCTAAATCGGACAAATTGTCTACCAGCGCCGCATCAAACTTGATATATGCATCATTGATACCAAACGCGGGATTTTCATCTCTACACCCGATCAGCGCACTCGAATGACCGTATTTTTCATATAACCACTGTTCGTCTGAGTTCCAATAGTGAAACATATAATCGCGCTCAAACCATCGAATTTTAAGCCAAACCTCAGCGAACAAGTTGGCAAACCGTTCAGCATTCGCAGCATCTGTTGGGACTAGATAAAGACCATATTTGGAATATATTGGAATTTCTAACATGGGTTCTTGTTCTTTATCGATACCGATTGAGTCACAAGAACTGCATTCCTCATTACTCAATTGAGATTTCTGTCCTTCGAAATTGTCTATCGATTTCGTTCTTGAATTGATTTCCTGATTTTCAGATTGGTACTTTTCCATCTACATATTCTCCTTTGTTTTTTTACAATATATTGATTTAGTATAACTCTCGATTTCCAGCGTCTGTGCGCATATCGCATAATCCGTTGTGTTATTACAATTGTCAATTAGCATTCAGTAAATCCTGATAAGATAAACCTGCTTTTAGTTTCTGACAAAACATCATCTTTATATCCCCAATCCCTCATAAGATCTGAGGTATGTGATGGACAGAAAATTCGTGTAGGTGAGATTAATGACCAATAGAAACGATCCATATGTATAATGCTGTCAGCCATCTGATATGCCACCAAAGTCTTTAACTCCAGATCGGATAATTCATCCACCATTGCTGCATTAAACTTGATGTAATATGGATTGAAACTTTGATGATTAGGACTTGATTCTACCTGGTCCACCATCTCAATCGTTGGATTGGGGCGCATTTCATTTTCTAAATACCAAAAATCGCACATATACTTCCTCTCAGTGGATGGAATGCTTGCCCACACTTCAGCAAACAAATTTGCGAATCGTTGTGCGGTAGACGTGTATAGTGATATAAGGTACATATTTTCATTTGCACAGATTGGTATATCCACCTCCTGTTCCTGATCATTCTTACCAATAATCTCGTCATCAACCTCAGAATATCCTCCCGAAGAAACAAACCACTCATCTGAGTATTCAAAACCCCATCCGCCACGAGTTGAAAACTCATCCTTTGTGTATCCCCAATGTTTCATCATCTCTTGTATATAGAGAGTATGAAATCGACAAGTAGATGACCCTGGTCTAGTCCCGGGATAATTCATAATCCACATTACATATGCCAACTGACAAGCTATTTCAGTTTCCAACTCTGCGTCTGACAGGTCATCAACTTTAGCTGCATCAAATGATAAGATGTAAGCATGTTTATGTATTATGAACGTGGCATCTGAATCCCACTTTTCCCTCTTTACGCCGTCGACTATTACGTCAACCAATTCAATGGATGGAGCACGATCAGGAAATAACCATTCATATTTTCGCCAATGCTTCAGCAAAGACAGCCGGTCAGATTTTGGTATATTGCTCCAAACTTTAGCAAATAGATCGCCATATCGTTGTGAATTGCATGTGTTTGTTGGACTGAGATATAGCCCGTCTTCAGCGCAGATTGGGATTTCCTGCATCCCATCTTTGTAATCCTCACCGACGATAACAGGATCAGAAATGCTTTCTTCCTCAATAATGAGTGGAATCTTCTGATCTGCGATATTCTTCTTAGTATCTGTCTCCGGGCTGACACCTTGGCTATTTGATAAAAGCTCTACCATTCTAATTCTCTTCAATTTTCTTCTCCTTGATATTAGTATTTGATAATCACGCATCAACAGCGATAGTTGATGATTGAGTCAACATGTTATAGATCATATTTCAGCAAAAAATAATGATTGGATTAAATATAACTCAAATATATTCCTAATGCATCAATATTGACTATGATTAGTGACCGACATACATCATATATCACCCTCTATACTTTTTAGACTTCATGCTTGCAACACATTGTTCCGCCTATTTTTACTACTTGCCTGTAAATAATCGCATATTATAACATTCAGCCACCAATTGTCATACACCACAAATATTAGCTCCACCATTCCAACAAATCAGCTTCATCAGCTTCTAACTGCTTATAGCTCATAATTAAGCAACTTTATAATGATTCGATTAAAATTAACTCAATATTTTTTGCGAATGCATCAATATTAACTATGATCACTGAACTCTGCACATCATATTTCACGCCCTATGCACTTTAGGCGTGTTGATACAACACATTGTTCCCCCTATTTTTACTAAATGCCTGTAAATAATCGCACATTATAACACTTAGCCATTATTTGTCATATGTCACGAACATTAGCTCCACTATTTCCACAAATCATCGTCATCAGCTTTCAACTGCTTATATGAGTCACTACAACAGTCTGACGCCCTCTATGAAATCTCAAGCCTACTCTATTCCAACTGTGGGCTTCGCAATCCCCTACATCAATGCAGGATGCCATAATGGACGCAACTGATAAGCGCTGCAGTGTGGGCGCATCAAAACATAATCTGTAGCGTCTCATTTTCCCAACGCATCTGTCATTGTGGCGGGGCGATGTTCCGGCACGACCAACTTCGGGGGCGCCCTGCCCCATTGCAGCGTGTTCATCATTTTCGCCCCATTCGTTCCATCGTTTGGCACGCCCTGCCGGGGCGCGCTTCATCATTGGCTCAATCTGTTCTAAATCGTGGGGGGCTTCAATCCGCTCCCGTTGGTCGCGGGGTTGTATTTAAGAAATCCCGCACAATCTGATATGAAGCCCCGTAGGGGGGGCACAAAATACTGCTCCGCAGTATATACTTAAAGATTCTTCTCTTTCCAAAACCCAGGTTATTCCTGTTAAGGGACATGAGTTATCCTAATATATGACTTGTAACTTTACGCCTTTAGGCGCAGTACCATGAAGATCCCCTAATGTTCTGTTCACAGCTAATAGCCATGAATACCTGGACCTTCTTTTACGATGAAAATTGAAAATCCCATGTTTCTTTTGTAAGACAAGAGATGTCTTATACCACTGCGCCTTTAGGCGCATTAACTGAAGACCCCCTAATGTTCTTTTCAAAACTAATAGCCATGTATACCTGGACCTCCTTTTACAAAGTAAACTGAAAACATTTGTAAGATAAGACATGTCTTGTAACATCGCGCCTTTAGGCGCATTACCATGAAGACCCTAATGTTCTTTTCAAAGCTAATAGACATGTATACCTGGACCTCCCTTTACAAAATAAACTGAAAATCCCATTTACCTTTTGTAGAACAAATAACAAAAGAGACTGAATTTCTCTCCTTATAAAGAGAATTGAAAAACATATATAAAATTGACAATTTTCTGGATATCACTTGTTGTCCCTAGACCTGGAACGAACGCAGTGAGTGAAGGGTCTGGGGACCCAAAAAGCGATATTTATGCGCTTGCGGATAAATACGCTTTTTTAGATTAACTCCAGGACCTTCTGTTAAGAAGACAAAAGAAAACAAAGAAAAAAGAAGAGAACCACCACAATGCGCCTTAATGCGCTTAAACTCTGGGTAAAAAGTTTGGATGTGTTTGGATATAAACGGATAAGGCAGTTCAATTCAGGCTGACTTTCCAAATACAGGCTACTAAACCTCCAATCCAGGCTGACTTGTTTGAATACAGGCTACTAACTTGCTTTTCAGATAGTATTTCCTGCCGTTAGCCCGTCCGGGCAGATAAACTAATGTTCCAGAATCTTCCAACTCCCTGACTGCTTTGCCCAGTAAGGACTTATCAAATTTGCGCAGATATGCTCGAACCATGCCGGTATAATTTTGGTTACCCTCCAATCTTTTGTATGTAATGCCTGGAAACTCCGTTACGATCATTAGCACAACATCTGCCATTACTCCTACCTTGTTATCTGCGCCATAACCTAACATGTAATGATGTGGGCACCACTGGTTTACTTGGGACTCCGTGTTATCATGCTTAACCTTGTATGCATATACTTGCTCATTTGCCTTAAGTTCTACAAGAGCTTCCTTCACTTCGTAGTCTTTGCGCCCAGTAATATCGGCGATCTGGTTTGTTGTCCAGTTTTCATATTTACGTTCTCTCAGGAATTCCCGCACAATGCTTAATGGTTTGGCAGCATCCTCTCTCAGTTCCCAAAAGCAATCATTCACCCCAGTGTCTTTGCGTTTTCGTGACAAGTAATATAGGATGACTCTCATGTCCTGCTGAGTTAAGATTTTGGATACTGATTTGCTCCATACAGCCCGATACGCTGTCTCAGCATGAATGTAGGCATCATCAATTCGTGTGCTGTCGCCCCACAGATAGTCTTTGCAAGCAGCGCCTATTTGCTCATAGTATTCAGGATGCTTGGAACGAAAGTCCCGAATATCATCTATGTGGAGACAGTCAGCTAATATGAGATTTCTAACACGCTCACTTGTGGGCGTAAAAGCCATGGATAAATATTCACTGATATTGGGCTTAATCATTTGGCTCCTTTTGTTGTAACTTGTGATACATTTTCAGATCTCCTATATATTCGATGTTTACAGCAATTCCGCATCGGCTGAGAAAATCGCTGATTGTATATACTCTTTATAGTGTGATTTATTGATTTTGGAAGAAATATATTGCAGAAAGGCAAAAAACTTTTTGGATTGCCCGATTTTCGCCCATATTTGGGTGTTCAGAGGAGAAGAATGCTCAGATTACTCGATAAGTGGGTGGTATACTTTCATGCCGCCATCAACAGCAGTTTATTGTGCCATACCGTCATCTGCTCTATATATATTGGGATATCACTGTAATGGCGCGGATTAATTGTGGAATTATTTGGATTTATTGTGGATTTATCCACCGGAGATACTCTTCAGTCATTAAGGGGGGAAGATCAGCTTCATGTCATCATTGCTTACGTAAGGGACACTTTCGTATGCGCGCCAACGGCATAAGGGAGGAGAATGTTATATTGATTGATTCAAAGTTTCCGTTTCCAGAACATTAGCCCATCTGCGACTTCTGGATATTGTAAGGGTTTCACAGACGAAATGTTGCTAGAACCTCTAAATAGCCTTAGTTTACTGGGGTAATCATGTTATGCCTCGTTAATCACCGCCAATAGCGTTAGTTTGTGCTCAACCTTAGAGGACACTTTCACATGCGCGCCAACGGCATAAGAGAGGAGAGCATTATATTGGTTGATTCAAAGTTTCCGTTTCCAGAACATTAGCCCATCTGCGACTTCTGGATATCGTAAGGGTTTCACAGACGAAATGTTGCTAGAACCTCTAAATAGCCTAAGTTTACTGGGGTAATCATGTTATGCCTCGTTAATCACCGCCAATAGCGTTAGCTTTGTGGTCAACCTTGGGGGATACTTTCACATGCGAGCCAACGGCATAAGAGAGGAACAGTCATTCTATTGGTTGGTTCAAAGTTTCCGTTTCCAGAACATTAGCTTATTTGCGATTTCTGGATACGGCAAGAGTTGAAGAGTCGAAAAGCACCCAAAAGCCCTGAATAGCCTTAGTTTACTGGGGAAATAATGTTATGCCACGGCAATCATCACCAACAACATTGACGTCGAAAGACACATCCTCATGTGCGCCTAGCCATATAGGAGGACAGCATTATATATAGGAACACTCATTCATTGGTTCTGGCTTCATAGCCTATTTGTGATTTTTGAATGTGCTAAAGGTTCAAGAACCGAAAAGCGTCTAGAAGCCATGAAACACCTCAGTTTACTAGGGAATTAATGTTCGTAACGGCAATCAACACCGACAACATTAACATCAGGGACACATCCTCATGTGCGCCATAGCCACAAATGAGAACAGCATCATATTAATTTTCATTCTATTGGTGAGAGCTTCTGAGAGTCTATTTGCGATTTCTGGATGTGGTAAGGAGTGAAGAGTCGAAAAACGTCTCAAAGCCCCAAATTGACACAGTTTGCTGGGCAAATAACACTCGTCTAAGCCTATTGGGGAATTCAACCGGGAGATGAGCTAATGTTCTGAAGATCCAAGGAGGAAGTTGTGGGCGGATACTCTTGGGTAGTGGAATTACTGACAAACTTATATTATAGTTCAAAAATCTCAAAATATAATTATTTCCCAAAACTTTTTTTTGGGGGCATTAAATTTTAATAGATTTTACTGCATCTGAGAAAACCTCTGATGCTTTGTTGGCGGCTGGAAAGAACCTGGATTACATCATGGCAGCATGTTAATGTAGGGAACTTTACAGATGGAGTTTGCGTTCGGGGATATTGGGTGCTTACTCATCATCATGTGCGATTTTCAGATATGCAGACAGGCTAATATTCCGAAAGCTTATGAAAGTCACGAATAAGCTTGGTTGTTGGGGAACAATTGTGAATTCCATCTGTGTGGCTGCAATCAAATGGTGAGTGGAGTGGAGATGAGCTAATGATCTGGAAAGATACGGTAGGTTTTGAGGTTGCATGAGATTTACGGTATGTAGGAGGCATTATAATTTGGAGCGTGCGTAGATTGTTGGGTTTCATGAGTTGTCCAAATTGGACGGGTTAGTTTGACGTGTAAAAATACTCCAGTACATCTTTATCCAATTGAGATATTTGTAGATTCAGGTTAGCATTAGATCCAGTCGTAATATCCTTTGACCAACTCAAGGATTATCTCCAAGTTGGTCAAGGATTTCAGATACAGCAGATTCGGCCTCTTCATGTGAATCTTTATCTACAGCAAATAGCAACTGTAACACATCACCCTCACATACGTCAAACGGTATTAATTTAGATGATATCACCACTGCTTCCTTCTCATCTACACCAATCAGCAGTGTGACCATATTTCCGTTTATCTGATCCACAAAAGCTCTCATTGCCTATTTCTCTTTACAGATCGACTGTTGGTAACCGTTACATTGATGCCATTGGATTTGAAAATGACATTGCCATCACGTGAAGTAATATACGTTTTGATCTTTGCATGACTAAGGCTTTTCAGTATCTCCAGGTCTGGCAGACCATATCGATTATTAATACCTACAGATATTACAGCATATTTAGGGTGGACCGTTTTAAGAAATGCGGAATCTGTCCCATTTTGTGACCCGTGATGTGCAACTTTGAGCACAGTCGCTTTTGGCCAATGGGAAACGCTATATCTCTCTTCAATCTCCATATCTCCAGTCAACAAGAAACCCGTGTTTCGGTATGTAATGAGAAGAACTATACTGTTGTTGTTTGCATCGCTTTTTGAACTGATGGTTTTCCGATTAGACGGGGCTAGCACTGTTATCTTGGCGTCACCTATGGTTTGGCTAAAACCCGCTTTCGGTTTTCCGAATCTAATACCTCTGGCAGTGATGTTCATATAGTAATTTATTTGGAGCGGTGAATTATGGTTATAACCACTGTCCCACACTTTACCTATTTTAAAGTTTGATAATACATCACTCATTCCACCAATATGATCTGAATGTGGATGCGTTGCAACAAGGATATCTATATACTTAACTCCGATAGACTGAAGATACTTGACAACCTTTTGACTTTCGCCAGATTCCCCGGCATCAACCAACATATGCTGACCATTTGGAAACTGGACCAATATGGAGTCTCCCTGGCCTACATCGATGATACTCACCGTCATCTGCCCTGATGCGCAGCAGACGGAAACAAGAACAGCAAAAACCATCACAAAGAATGCAACTGCTCTTAAGCGAACACTAACTGCCGAATAATTTGAGTATATATCAATCACCTTTGGTGTTTCTGAAACAGGGATAGACTCGATTGAGACTTCGAAAGCAGTTAATACTGCAGGCAGAGGTAGCTATAAGGATTTGCGCTAAACCTCTTGTTCTAAGCGAACTGGTTAAAATGTTCACATGCTATATTGGTTGGTCAAAGTATGTTTCATTATATTTTTAGAGTGTAACGGCACCCTAGAACAAATCACTTCGTATCTGCAAGTGATTTATCCAACATTCTCAGCACATTCTCTGCAGTAATGCTTCCCATCTGTATATCCATATGCATTTCGTTCAGCACTCTAGAGATGATCTCATCTTTCTGAAGTTTTGGTCGTTCATCGAGATATCCCTCTTCACGCAGGTAGTTGGTCAAGCTTAACATCCTATCGTGCCTAAAACCTTTAAGAGAACTGACAGATTGAAGTAAGTTTTCTGCATCGCCGTCGCACTCTTTAAGTAGAGATAAAACACGTTCACGATACGTTTCTGATACCGCTCCCGAAGCATCAATGGTTTGTATTGTTATTGGTCGCCCCCGACCTATATACCAGCAACGTGAGATCTCTTCTAGAACTCTTGCAGTCGCACTTATCCGAGTGAATTGTGTATCATCAATGGGCTTATGCATTCGTGTCTTATACATTGACTGTAACTGGCCCCAAGTTGTAACACGCTCATTCTGCATCAAGGAATAAATCAAATGAGTGTCTTCGATCAGATGCCAAATGTGGATTGTTCCAATATTGGTCGATCTCATATCACATCTTGGAACACCAAGGAGCTTACCATATTCGTAGTGGCTCAAATTATCAGGGGCTGGTATTTGGCAATCATCCATTTCAAATTCCGGAAATGGCAATGATTCCATTTCTAGATTTCTTGTTTCGACGAGATCGACACATGTAAAATCTATCTTTGTGTTCCCTGCTGCACTATTATGGTCATTGAGTAGATTCATCCACTTCCGGACCTCATCTGTCTGTGCAGTGAAATAGAATGCCTGACGACCGTTGCTGCAGATCTCTATTACTGCTTCAATAATCTTGCGCACTCGTTCATCATCGCTTGTGGCAAGAGTTTCATCAAGTATAATTGGCAATTTTATACCTACTTCCTGCCATTCTGCAAATGCCATTCGGACTGCGAGCAGGAGTTGAACACGAGTGCCTGAAGATAATTCATTCAAACTGCGCAATTCATTTGTGGAAGTCTCTCGAGCTGCAAACACAGGGGATTTATCATTGTTGTCAAACTCAAGCGTAAATTGGTGATATGTGAATTCTGCAAACTTCCTGTTAGCTTCAGTAAAAACAGGTATGGTCTCCGTTTGGCTTGATGTCTTTAGGAATTCCGACAAGACAGAGCCAGCAGCCGAATGATACGCTTCTTCGCGCTTTTTGCGCAGTTCTTCTCTTTTTTTCTCTCGCTGCATAAGAGCTTCTTCTAGAATGTGACCTTGTTTCGCACTGGCAATCTTTGTATCTATCTCGACAATTTGCCTATGAATATCATCACGACCACTTGCAATCTGCCGTGAATCATTAAGCATGTTTGAAACTTCATATTCGTTGAGATCCAGAAGTTCTGGTTTGTTCACTAATAATTTTTTTGATGAATCCATGGCGCCTTTGGATTTATCTAAAGCAGTCTTGGCGATTCTGTAGTCATCAATTTTGCTAATTAGCTCCCGCAGCACATTTTCTTCATCACGCATAAAACCAAGTCGAGAAAACACATCATCTCTCTCTTTTTCAATATTTACGATGTCCTTTCGAGCATTAATAAGTTCCCTCACTGCTCCTTGTTTTGAATTCAGGGACATCTTGTATTGATCGAATCGAAAACTCAAGTCATCTATGTTCGCACGTGCCAACCCAGAATTTGTTGAAGGTTGGTAGCCAAAACCAGTAAGAACTTGATTGATTGTTTCGAGAAACTTAACGCATCTAGCGTTCAAGTCTTTGAAAGCTTCTCTGCATCCTTGCAGCTTAACATACATCAATTGCCATCCGTGTATCCCATCTGTAAGCAAACACAAAGCGTTATCGTTGATTTGAGGGGCTATACCAATGCGATTCGCTAATGCTATCCGCACATTTTGCAGTTCTATCTGACGTTGACTGAGGTCATCATCGGCCTTTGTGATCTCACGCGCACGCACGATTTCTTCGTTTTTCTCATTCTGTTTCCCCAACTGCAGCCAGAGTTCGCGCAATAACTCAGAAACACTGTCAGTTGTCCATATGGAGGGAGCATCGTCCCACCTGTTTACATATCTGTTTTGAACATTTAATCTCGCATATGCGCTGTCATTCTCTTGAGACGTGAGGAGAACGAGACCTATCACAGCCGGAATGACTAGAATAAGATGTGAGTTTGTTATCAAAGAAAAAGCTGCAGTAAGAATGAGAGCTATGCCTGCCGCCCAACGGAACCATTTTCTATGAATTAATCTCTTGCTGCCAGATTCTGCACCGGCTTCCAACCACTCTTGCAACTTGGATATCTTTTGGCGTAGAGGTTCAGTATCTATTTCCGAATCTTCCGTATTCCTGCTTGCGAACCAGTTTTTCAGTTGCTCTTGAGCCAGCATCTTTCCCCGTAAGTTTTCCGTCTCGCGCACAAATTCGCTCATTTGGGTCCAGTTTTCTGGGATAGTAATGGCAGCGAGTTCATCATCAAGAGCATCAAAGCCTGTGATCTGACGAATATTCCTCCGCGCTGTTTTGCATTCCCCTATGGCGTTCTCGATTTCTGTAGCCTTATCGTCGCGTCTTTTTTCGAAATCTTGCAGCTCCTGTGTATAGCCGTAAAGACTGCGAATGCTCTGAGACAGACCATCCGGTGTAATACATGCAGCAAACCTGCATTTTTTAGCATTATCTCGCGATTCATCTATAGACCGTCTGGCTCGAATCTTACGTGCAGTGATTTCATTTTGTCTTCTCGCTAAATCGTCCAGAATCTGTTGCTCGTTGCCAAGTATACGACTGAAACGGGAATCAAAACTATGATGCGCTTCTTTAGCCTTGTTGTAGTCCTCACGCGTCTTGGCGTGCAGGAGAGCATTTTCGAAAATTGAAACTTGCTTTTGGGCAGCCTCTGCTTCTTCAAGTCGGTGCCTGAGTTGATCCAGACGATCTTCGTCTTCCTGTAAATCCATCTGGAGTTCATTCGCCGTTGTTACTGCTTTCTCACGCTCTTCGAGGGCATCTTTGCAGTTCCTCAATCTTTCTGGACTTTTAGCATAACCAAGATTGAGTGCAGCAGAATTGATATCATATCCACCAATCAACTCGCGCCGTATTTCTTCCGCAAAATTTTGACTGTCACTAGAAAGCAAGTCTGAAAGCTCCAGAAAATAGGCGCTGCATCTGGATTGATCGATATTAATAGGAGAGGTTGCTTCTGTAACGTTCACACGATATATCGTTTTACGGTCATCGTGAGTTACATCCCAGTGGTTTTCATCATAATCGAATGTGGCATTGAGTTCTGCACCTTCTGGTGCCAGCTTCGTCCACAAGAGAGAACGAATTGCACGTGCGGTCGTACTTTTCCCTGATGCATTAGGACCGTGGATAATATTGACGCCACACACAAGGTCATTCAATGTGAATCCGCTGCAGCCAGGCATTCTTTTGACATCAATACGTTTGAAAAACAGCCCTTTTCCGTTCATTTCGCTTCCTTCTGTGCAAGGAGGGCCGCAAGTAAGTTTCTGCACTCAACTTGCAAACATTCAATAGCTATGGTTTCATCCGGTGTATCGTCATCGGAATTGTCGGTGCGGTCCCTAGATACACCCACATATGAGCTGGACTCTTGAACATCCTTGAGTTTCCGCTGGGTGTTTCGGAGCAAGTCTTTATACTCATCAGCAACGACGCCTTGCTCTATAGAGAGAAGAATCCTGGCAAGGCTTGCGAGGATATCTTTCCCTTCAGACAATTGCGTTAGTTTCACAGGTGGCTTTGTATCGATTTCAATCCGCTCCAGGTGCAAGTTTATTTCTCCAGAGCGTAATTGATCAGATTCCAGGTTTTGCAGGATCTTATTCATTGAACTGTGAAGCGGGGTTGCGCCAGTGATCTTAATCCTATATGACGCCACTCTCAACGCATCGTTGTCTCCATTTTCTGCAGTCAACCTGGTATGTAGTTCCTGACGAATTCGACTCTGGCACTGCAGCTCATCATTGATACCGCCTACATCAATGTCGAAATAATTGTAAACCACCGATGATAAGCGTAATTGTACAGGTTCCAGGACTCTATTTCCGAGTATTTCAACAATATATGGTCCGTGTGGTCCACATTCGCCGGGGTCCATGGCTTGCGGAGATCCTGGGTTAAGTACTATCTGTCCCAATGAGCTGCGAATTATTTGCGGAATATGGATGTGACCAAGTAGCCAGAGCGCTACATCCTGTCGCTGCAGGTCATGAACTGCCACGGGTGCATATTTGCTTTCTTTAGTATCGAGTTCAGTATGCAGCATTCCCAGAACTGGCAGAACGCCGTCTGAAGATATATTGTATGATTCAAGTGGATTGTACCTAACTTCATTTTTAGGGAATGACCATCCAACTAATCTCAGAGCGGATTCGCCTTCGAAATCAACTGTGGTCTCTTCCCATTCGCCATTCTTTCCAAGTAGAGTGAAGTAGTGCGGGTCAAGGTTACGCGCAATGACTGGAAGAACATCAAAATCGTGGTTTCCCGCAACAGCGCATGTTCGTATTTTATGCTTAATGAGTCTATTAACACCTCTTTCGAGCGCTCCATAAGCTTCGTAGCGCCTGTTAGCACGGTCTACCAGGTCACCACTCAAAAGCACTAGACCTACTTTGTGATCTATAGCGCTGTCTACTATACGGTCCCAGGTTGCAGAACAGGAGAAAGACCTATCGCCATAAGCGGGTATTTTACTGGAACCTCGTCCGATATGGAGATCACCGCTACAGAGTATTCTCATAGGTCCTCCTTATATGTCATCTTAGCTATCATGTGTTATGGCGAAATATTAACTTATCATTGGTGGTTGACCACCTATAGGTAATCTTATTAACACACGATAAAACCGATCAGATTTTATGACTATGGTAGCCAGCCCCATTCGGCATTATAGCCAAGGTTACGGTTGTAGAATAAGAATGACTACTGTCACCAACATCGTAACGCACCAGTCCAATATTCTGTACGTGTGAAAAACTTGTCGTTTTACATCAATACCTACCGTTCCAGGCTTTTACTGCAATAAGCGCATTTCTTGACTCTTCTAGACTTTCCTCCAACATTTTCTGTTACGTATAATGAGGCAGCTGTATACCCCAATTTCAAATTGCAGTGTGGACAGTAATATGCTGGTTCTAGATCGCCATCTTCTTTCCGCTTAAGCATCTCCGACAAGTCAGGATACCTTCTTTTGTATTCAACCAGTAAAACGCCATCATCATTGATGTAATCAAGCAACTTATCCTGTATGATCTGGCTTGATAGATAAACATCCCCTTCCACAAATCGATCTCCATATTCTTTTATAAAGCTTATTAGTTTATCCATCATACTGATTGGACCGTTTAATTCGCGAAATTTATTTACTTCTTGCAAAATAAGCCCGTATACCGTTCTTTTACGCATTAATAACACAACATCATCTAAATCGTTGTTAAACTGAACAGAGCCAGAATCGGCTGGGGACATTGGTTTATAATTAAATCGATAGTCCATAGCGCCGTGGAACTCTACAATGCCAAGCGCTGTTGCAACGAGGAATATGTTTTTAATACCTGTTCTTTCTTCCTCATTAACGCGGGACCAGGTAATCCATTCCTCTATATCACCACGGCTATGGGAAGACTTGTCTAACTGAGCATTCTCATATGCACTACGCCAGTTACTTGGCTGTTCATCGATCAACATCTGCACGATTCCCAACGAAAATGCTCCTCGTTCACGGAGAATAATTATTTGGTTCGGTTCAGATACGCCAAGAGTTCTTACTTCACCTCCGACCACCTTGGCATTTTCCAACTCCTTTACAAACTCGTCAGATTTACCATCTTTATCATCATAAAACACGAACCCGTAATGCTTGTTTTCGTGATCTTTATGCCTCGGATGAACGGAATTGAGCCCAAGGAATAATGCAGACTTACGATTTACATCCGACAGAATGTTTGCACAATCAGGTCGTGATAGAATCCTCTGTATTATGCTGCGGTTCTTTAACTCGTTGAACGCAGGTCGATTGGGATTGGCCAATTCTAAAAGTTTCTCTTCGCTCTTTTCCTGAGTGTCTCTTGATACATCAAAAAAACCGATTTGGGATGGATCCATTAACAGGTCATCTAATGCTTTTTCAACATAGCTTTGGACGTATTTTACTGCAAGACTTCTCTCGTATTCAGCTGGTGAACCAGAAAAATCACTTCTGCCTTTTTCGGCAACCAAACATGCTTCGTACTCGCGTTTTATAGTTTCACCAGGTTGAAACAACTCGGTCCCGTTGATGCTTCGTGTCCAACCGTCCTGAGCGCTGCCACTGGAGACATCTGTTCTGATATACAGGTTATCCATCCCGCGAATAATGGAACTGACTTCAGGTATCATGCCACTGGAGGGATCTTCTAAGCGTTTCCTGATTTTTGCAATTAATACTAGAATATCTTTATATAAACTTCGAAGAGCTCCTGAACCGGATTGCAATAGTCGTTGTTCGTAATAGTCAGATAGAATCTGTGTGAGTTCCTCAACACAACGCTGTTTAGCGCGTCTACTCTGACCTACACGTTTCAACCACGGGTCATTATGATAGATATACAATTGTTCACAGACGAAATTGGCCTGGTTGTTCAGATCTAGTATTACAGCGGCTAATGCAGCATCATCCAGTTCCTCGCTTAGTGACTTTATGCGCGTCTCAAGGGCATCAAGAAACATCCGGAGGGAACTGATGCCGGAAAAATTAGCTTCAGTAAGAAATAGACGCACCGCATCCATTACTACTTGGCGCGTTGATTTTCTTAATTCCTTTGAGTTGGCTTCAACCGTCTGAGGAACTATTCTAGCTGGAAGATCAGGAAATGCCTCAGCTTGTCCACCATCGAATGCAACATTAATTTGATCACGAATAATGGTGGCGATTTCAGGCATTCCAATAGATTTTGACTGCAACTCAGTGAGTTTGCTCATGATCCTGTTGGCTATAGTTGAATCTCCTATTTGTGTGAGTTGCTTGATGGATTTGTTCTTGTTGGTTATTGGAACATCGCTCAGGCGCTGCTCAATTTGCGTTTCTGTTAGACGTTCGCCGCCAGCAAGGAGTGTGAAACCTTTTTTGGCGAGAAGTAGAGAGCAGGCTTTATACACTTTGGCAAACGGGAATTCAATCGCACTCAATCCAAAAGTGAAGTATTGTTGAGTTGCGCCCCACATATCTCGTTGGACGAAATGCTGTGCGATGTTGACGCGTTTGCCGTCTCTATGAATACCGCTGCTACCGATAAGGTCTGTATAGATGTAATCGGCTGTAGATGTGACTAGTCTCGCATATTCTGATGGGTCTGCACCTCTACTTTGGACCAGATAGGTGTGTCCGAACGGAGCCATGCCAGGCATTCCTTCGTAAAACTGATCAGGATATTGCACCTTGTATCTAACGCGATCATCAGAGAAATGGTTCAGCTCCAATAATGCAGTATAAGCATTTATATAGTGCGCCTCATTGGTTGCCTGTTGAGATGGGAGCATAAACAATCCAGTAGACTCGATGTTGTAGCCCTGCCTGGATCTAAGGAAATACCCTAGATCAATAAAACAACCACTAGCCGTTCCTCCACATAATGTTCCTACCACGTAAACATAGATTGTTTCATTGGCATCGCCATCTTGCGGCTCCTTAGTATTGAAAGTAACATTAAAAAGTTCATCTGATCCCCTTGAGAAATCAGTGGACGCTTGTTGTTCACTGAGGGATATCAACTTGTTTATTTCACCTAATATGACATTATTTACAGTCTGGTAGTTAAACAAGAAAGCGAGTCTACCCATAATTCGGATATTCGCTGCTCCGTTTTCGATAGCTTTGTGTGTCCCTGTGATCTCAGGGATGTCCCAGCTTGGAAAATCAATCATCTTCTTGTAGTTCTGTGGATTAGTTATTAGATTGGCATAGTCATTTTTGTCAATATTGAGGTGTATACAAGTGGCATTCTTATTAATCAATAGGTCGGCGGCGAGAGGTGCAGTCTCTAATACTACAGTTTTAACCCAGGGTATGTTTTCTGCAGAACCGTGCCTCCATACCATTTTGTCGAGTATCTGATTGCAAGCCATGGCTCCGGTTGACCCAAGACCAATAAGTAGGGCTTTTCTTCCATTAATGTTAATAGGTTCTCTGATTTTTTTAGGTTCCGGCATAGTCTAGCCTCCAATTATTATTTGACACCAGGATGACGGCGTGTCAGAAAGAGTATAGCGCCAAAGAAAACAAGAAATGCCACCATGGTATATGAAATCCACATAGGCATATTGATTTTCAGGATGAATTCAAACAAGAAAAATCCAAGAAAAACCAACCATATACACATTCCTAACCAGCAGCCAAGACGCGCCATATTTGGCGGATATCCGATTCCCATCGTGAGGCTTGTGAAAATGACCGCTATAAGATAACCTGCCAATGCCGAACCTAATATATATCCTAAAGCTGTGTAGTCTGTGCAAACTTGCAAAGGGTCAAACTGGCGCGTCTGCTGCGCTATGGCGGGTGATGAAAACATCGCAATGTAAAATGCCATGCTTAGTGTCGACCTTAACCTCATTTTTTCCTCCTCAGCCTGAAATTATTCGGGCTTTAAACTGGATGATGCTACTTGTTTGGGTGTTCTTTATTGAGATAGTTTTTTCGGTTTTTGTTAGGACTATAGTATCGCGTGCGCCTGGACTGCTAACATGGTAAGCGCCATGGTTGCGGATGACCACATTGCCGGGCATCTGAACTTCCAGGACAGCGACTTTCTGCAGGTTATTTATTTCAGGAATAGGGATACACTGTTGGTCGGTCTCGTCTCCACCAATATACATATGCCTACCCAAGCGTATTACACCCTGTGCGCTGCCGATTTGCACAAATCGCGGCTTATTGAGATAAGACCAGTACCAAGCTGTAGGGATAACCAATAATATAGCTAGGATTATCAGGAAAAATGCTACCCAGTTTATATTAGAGGTGTTCTTGTTTATGTCTTCGTTGTAAACACTGGATGGGGGAACACTGTGTTTACGTAAAACTTTTGCAAGCATCTCCGATCTTGTCCAGTTTCCCAGGTTAGTCAGTGGTTTTAAATTCACCGGAGAATAAATCGAATAAAAGACTGCAAAAGGAACAGGGCGGCCCAGAGCATCGGCATTCCGCCCCTCGATCCGACCTCGAGTTACAAGTCCGAATCCTGTTTCTTCAAGCATTTTCGGGAATTCGAGAGTTTTAACAGTGAGTTTATAGTTGTCTGGATGGACCGGCGGTTCTGAAACTTCCGAATCGCTTAAAATTATAAGTAAAGTAGACGACCGAGATGCAATCCGATTTAAAGCGGCTAACAGCGCTCGTTCGTCATCGTGCCCCCCCTGTGAGTCGTTTCTAACTTGGGGAGCTTTTGGCGCCAAAGCATACAGGTCGGTGATTTCGTTCCTGCGGAATTTATTATTCCAGACGGATTTCCCCCAGAGGTCGAGTTCGAATGGAGAGAAAGATATTTCATCGGTAATCTTACCATCCTCCACCATATATTGGTTTAGCAGACCATTATATAGGTCCCTGATTGCGCGCGCGCGTGGTCCATTGGTTCTGACAGTATTCATTATTACTGCGAAGTGATAAGCGCTGTTCTGTGCATCGCCCCCCGACTTTGTTATGGCATTCTCCAAACTTTTGCGAAAAGTATTAAATGACACGAGGGATTCGGGAGACGCACTATCACTACAGGCTGTAGTAAACGGGTATAGTATTCCCAATAGCAATAGAACCACGGTAAGTCGTGCAATAGTATTCATCGGGCCTCCTGGAAAATGTAAGTCCGAACTTTCATTTCGGGACCTTCGCGTGACGCGATAACTAATTTCGAATCTGCTACACATAATATAGGCATATTAGGAGTGGCTGCAATAGCGTCAACAGCACCGGTTTGCGGATTCACAAGATTTGTCTCTATCCTGCCGGGTGAAGACCTTTTTAACAGTAAGCGCGAGTTACCTGCGTTATCAGAAATTGCCAGCATATCCGGTTTTGTATCAGCGTTTTCGGGTAAGTTCACCATATTAAGGTTACGTGTCAGCATGTCCCGTTCAAACGGAAGTATGCCAGCCACGCACGCAACGAATATGTTATTTGGAGAAGCACTGAATTCTGCGACCACATTCTGATATAGCAGCGGGATAGCATTGACGCTTGTGCCGTTAATAGACCAAAGGCATAATTGCCTTGCGGAATCGTAGCCAATAGTCAAAAGCCTGTCATTTAATGAAGCAATACGGATGCAGCGGCAATCTGATAATTCCGGATATGAGTTCGTCGCTCCTGTGTCGATATCCAACGTAAAAACTCCATGTCCGTCTGTTGAAATATGCAGTCCGTTCCTCAAAACAGCGCCTGTGATTTCATTTATGTTTAAATCAATAGTAAAATAATCCTCTTCCCATAATGTTGTGTCAACCACCAGGACCTCTGTGCGTCCATCTTCCGAAGCGTGCAGCGCAACCCAATGCCTTTCGTCCTTTGTCTGGCATGCATATACACCCGGGAAATCTTTAAAGACTGCGGAATCTGTAATGGAAACAGCAAATGCTCTATTATTCCCAATGATAAATGCATATCCATCATCCAGTATTAATGAACCAGGTTCAAATCCATGAGGATCAGGGAATGGGACCGCTACTCCATTTTTTGTCCAGTTATGTCCATCCCACCTGAAAGTAAGTAAAGTCTGGGGAGAAACTGCAACCAGCAGACCATATCTGTAAGCAAGAAGACGAATATCATCTCTACATGCCAGCGAGGCAATTGGCGCAAGTCGATTCCCAAATGTTCCACCCCAGATTGCTGCATGAGCGCCGTCCAGAGACCCATTATTAGAGGGAAATGCCGATGACGGTTCCGCAAGTTTTTCGTAGCAGCCAGAATTCAAGCAATGCCTCTCGTCTAGTCTATATAAGCGTCTGCACTTAGGACAGAACTTAAATGGTCTCCCGCATTCTGGACAGTCTATCCGGCAGCATCCGTACTCATCTGCAAGAGTGATTGACGAGTCCTCATAGGGACAAATCTGAGAGACTCTCTTGCCACACAAAACGCAGAAAACTGCATTTGGAATATCCTGTGGTAGATCTTGTTTGCAGTGGAGGCAGATAGTCACGTCTTAGTTCCTTCAGTGTTATTGACAATTACTTCATTTTTGATAAAATCATCCATGTTTTGATTTGTATTTAATGAACCTATGTCATCATTATTCGACTGCCCATCAATATTTCCAGTGTTCTCTGAATCGTGAGGAATATCTGCACCTCCATCCGCAGATTCTGATTCCATATTAACTGATTGGTTGTTCTCTACACTGTCTTCACTAGGTTGAACCACAACAAGCGGGGTTGTTTGATTAGAAATACATTCGTTGTCTGTATTTAGTGCGAGTTCATTGCATGGCGTAGGTTCAGCAATATTATCCGTATCATGGTCTATTTCTACGTTAGTATTTGACTGAGGGTCTACATCCTCGGTATTTTCCGAACTAGGAGGAGCAACTACACTATCAACTTTGGATTCTATTTTTCCAATTGTTAGGTGTTCATTCTCTACATTCTCCTCACCGGGTCGTATTGCTGTAGGCAGATTAGTCTGATCAGAAATGCATTCGTCACTTGGTGTTAGTTCAGCAACGCCTTGCTTGTCGTTATCCACTGCCGTGTTTGTTTCAGAGCTATCTGCCAAGAGAGATTCTGAACTGTATATACACCGGCGAACCTGGGCTTTGCTTAGGACACTAACCTTTCCTGTCGTGTCTTTAAACTCGAAGCCTACGCGCTTTACATAGTCAATCTGATTGTCTCGTGATTTATCGCCAACCCACACCAGATCCTTTTCACTGAAGTCGTGCTTTTCCTTTTGGAATATTTCACCTTTTGAAGGGCAAATGACTTTGAGACCATATGATTCCAGTAGAATATGAATATTGTATTGCGCACGCAACAGACAATAGTAATAGAGAAAACACTCTTCTTTTAATCCTCTTTTAGCTAGTAATGGCAGAGAATCAACTGTCCCATATATAAATACCATCAATTTGTCCAGATTCTGCTTCTTTCTGAACCATTCACTGTCTATACCATTATTTAGGGCATCTTTTAATGTTAGAATTCCGGACAACAATTGTTTCAAATCCTCAGGGAAAATAGTAGGATTCTCCACAAGACGCTGTTGCAGGCCCTCTATGTCTTTTGGAACAGACGAGTTTTCAAGGTTAGAGATTTTGCTTTCCGCAGCATTGAGTTTAGAATTAATCTTCTCATTTGATTGCTTCAATTGCCGAGTTTCATCTTTAGTTTCCTGCAGTCGATCTCTGAGAGAATTTGCTTCGGTTTCTAGCGCAGCCAGTTGTCGATCCCTTTCGCGAAGGTCGGTCTGCAATTTACTACACTGTACTTGTAAATCACCATTCAGTTGCCGTGTCTGGGTTAACCGCACCTCTGCGTCTCGTGAAATCTGCACTTCGTTCTTACAATCCGCCGCAGGAGTAAAGGCACTTGTAGACTCGTTGCTGACCTTAACGCCTGCTACATAGTTTGAACACCCCAAGTCACCAGATTTTGCATTCCATAATTCCGTGATTTTCAATAGTTCCTCAACCAGATTGTGGAACAAAGCATATTGCTCTTCTGGTAGTGTCGTAACTCCAGCAATACGCATCTTCTCAACATATAGTTTATCGAAATTGTCGAAATAATCAGGATAATCACTTCTATTCATTCTCAGGTCATTGTGTAGATTTTTAATAGCATGAGCCAAAACATTATTCTGGCTCTGTCCTCGGTGTTCACGTAGCATTTCTTCTAATTTTGTTACTATTTGTGTGTAGTTCATGCGTCGTCTACCTATCGGTCGGATAATCATTCCGAGAAGTCCAGTGGTCACTATAGAGGCCAGAGATGCGATAACTGATATTATGGACTTCTTCGGAAATCCTTTGCTTCTAGCTGCATCGGCACTTTTACCTGCCGTGCTAGAACTCGTTTGTCTTTGCGGTTTTTTCGGGTTTTTGCGCTTATTATTCTTACCCATATTTTATCTCTAAAGCCTGTATGCCAAAACTCGTTGATACTCACCGAATTCTGTATTCTCCACAGTCGTATCTTTGATAGCATACTTGATCCGTATTTCGCTTTTCTCAACTTCAGTAATAATCGACAACATTGCTCTACTGCTGTAGGGATTGAGCAGTCTGCAACTTCCTACAGACATTTGTTCACTACCTATACAAGCCAGAATACTTAATGTAGAGCTGTCGTGGGGAGGTATCACGTATTCTCTTATAGTTTTAACTACCTCTTGTGGTGAATTCTTGCGAAATTTTGTTATCTCAAAATCATGACTAGTGCGGATGATCACGTCATATGGAAAAGCATTCTTAATGCTTGCGTCTGGAAACCACACTGCGCCATATGCTACTGCAAGCTTTTTGTCCTGCTCTTCTGGAATAACGAGTCTACGTCTACCACGATCCGGGTGGTCGTCCTGCATAAACAATTCAAAATACCGTGCGATGAACGCCACACACGTGTTTCCACCGACACACACATAATAATCTATTTGTGATCTGGGTTCATCATTAAACACCCGACTACTCAACTCGTTATTTAGCGATTTCAATTCATCCTTGAGCGTGTATCTGAAGATAGAAGGCTTAATCACCATTCCTTCTAATCCCTCAAAATCATTTGCATCCTTCTGTGACAAGGCAGCTTTAAGTTCTTCGATTTTGTCTCTTATTTGCAAATCATCTTCATTATTAAGTGTAGGGGATAGTTTATTCACATGTAGATCGCCGGAGGACCATTCCTGTCTATTAGCTGGCACGGTTTCGGGATTATTAATGGCTCTGATTATTTTTGTTGTAACAAGTTCTCCGCCGAATGTTTCAGCTTTGCTTCCCACCCCGAGGCAAGATATTACTTCAAGTGATATCTTGTTATTAGTATCAACAGAAACCTCGGCCAGAACGACATCCGTGGTGCCTCCTCCGCTGTCAAACACTGCAATTCGACAATTGTTTGCAATTGGATGCCTGGCATCATTGAGCCTGGGCAGTTCTTTGTCATTTTTAACGGGATGCAGCAATCCTATTGCTGCGCACACAGGCTCATGCGGGAATTCAACATACTCACCGGGAAAACCTGCTGCTGCAACGCACTGTTCCATCTTGTAGCGCTGCTCATTATATAGCTCACGATCTGTTGCATAATCCAATACAGGGATTGTAAACACATATTGAACTTGAACTTCGGTAGTTCCATATCGTTTCTCGATTTCAGGAACGATGATTGCACTGTAGAGCCAGGACAGATACTCGGTTACCAGTTTTTCCTGCCAATTATCTCCAAGCCAGTCCTTGCAAATTTTTATGGCTCCGCTCTTGTCTCGTTCCGGGTGTATGTTGACATTGTCAGGTTCTCGTAAGAGTGTTTTTACTTCCCGGAATAGATAACCGCCACCTGGATCATCTATATACCGTTCGGTAGCCTTGGACGAGAATGCTAGTTCTTTGGACTTTCCAACCCAAATACGTGTTGGGAAACGGTCTGTATTGCATTCTGGAGGATGCAAGTACCTTACATCATCGACGAGATTGTTATATCTGCATTCTCTAAATGCGACAGATGTGTATGCTGTGCCGAAATCAACGCCAATGATAGCAGTAGTTACCTCGCGGGCTCCTTCGGGTGGCTCCGAATATAGATGTATTAGATGGACATCGCCAGCGCTGGTAGTTACTCTAATGTCTGTAGTGGGAGACACCGTGATTTCAGGTTGTCGTTCTACTTTGAATTTGAAATCATTGTCGGATTTAACAGCGCCATATGTTACATCCTTTACCTGGTATCCGTCTGGACAGGAAACTCCCGTTACATTTACCGGAGTTCTGCCATGATTTTTAAATGAAACTTCACGTTCAGAAATGCCATCGTGGAAGATCAAACATTCCTGTTGCGGCTGCAGTTCCCCTGGAATTTCTATATTGCATACAACATCCACATCCAGCGTTCTAGTTCCAGGAACTCCACACCAATGATCAATACCATAGGGTATTGGCAAATCATTTACTTGAATATGTAGTATGCCGGGAGTTCCAGACTCTCGCATCGCAGGTATTGTCAGCCGAAGCGCTTTATTTGTTCTAGCAGCAATTATGAATGAGTTTGGCTGGTTTGTCGACAAACAAAAACCATCAATCGTGGGGGTGATACTGACAGATACTTTGATACCGCTTTCTCCATTGTTGCGGAACGTTACTACGTGTTCGGAGGTTAAGTCACACTTTACAGGAAACTCGCAGACGGGCCTTTGCAGATGACCAGTGGGGCTGCCGCAGGCAGGACAAAACATCCACTGTTTTCCATCCGGGATAACCTGGTCGCATCCGTCAGGTAGTTCGTGTATTTCTTTGCACAACATATTCGCAATCACTCTTCAATAAGCAAGATAACATTAATATTATATACTCGTTCAATAATAATAACAGTCAAGCGTCCATGAAAAAGTTATGGGGGACAAAATAATTTTGAGTTTTACACATTCAGGTCCATACCATGTCGCTGGTAACATTTGAATAAGTCGTTACCTCTAACTACTATATTTCCTTGTGAGTTGACTGCAGCAAAGCCAACATCCAATTCGGTTGATAATATCCGAGACGATAAATATGAAAACAGGCGCTTATGAACTTTTTGTCCTCTAATATGCTCTCCCCGGCTGCTATCATATAGTCATATAGAGCTTTGCCTACTTGACCGGTTAATTCCGGGTTAGCTGTGTCTGATTGGGCAAGCGCCTCCACGAACACATCAAGCCAATCCGCAATATCATCAGTATATTTGGATAATAGATTTGCCAGTTGGCGTAATTCCCTGCCTTTGAGCGGTAGAACTGAATGCGCTGCTTTATAAATGCCAAGCTGATCCTGTTCAGTACCATGGAACGAATCCGTTGCCATATATATCAAAGCCAATTGTAGTCTTTCTCTCTCATCACTGCGAACAACATTTTGCCATTCTATACGTATTGGATTACGAATATCAAAACTAGAGATAAATATGCTGAAATCTTCACTGGACATTTCACATTTTACTCTTTTGATCAATCATAAGTCGACGCCTGTCCTGCAGATTTATATGGTCGACCGACTGACGACCAGAATACACCACAACAATCTCCAGACGCTTATTGAGTTGAGATGCAATCTGAGGACTAACACTTCGCGCGCCTTTCGCTGGCTCCCAAGCCCCTCTTCCTGAGGCCTCAATGTGATTAGGTGCTAAGTGAGATTTTGAATATAGCAGTATCACAGCTTGGTTTGCTCTGGCTGATGACAGACTCCACAACGCTTCCGGTGTTCCCTCAGAACGATCTGCATGGCCTTCTACTATAACTCGCTTGAATGGACGCGTCTGCGGATTTTTTGCATCGCCTTGGCTTTTAGCCAGAATTCTACCAAACTCAATCAAAAGCTTTTTACCACGTTCTGTTCCTATTGTGTAAGTTCCAGATGTAAAGAACAACGATTGTTTGAACCAAAAACGCTGAAGATCTCCATCACGATAGGTCTCCTTAAACTCTCCCCTTTTATGTGCATCTCTCAGAATCTTTGACATACATAATCTATCATTATTAGACCAGCATTTGTTTCTCAGTTTCTCCTGTAAGGTAGATACTGCTGTTCTCTCTATGACTTTGTTTGCCCCAAGACTTTGATGAATGACTGCAAGAATCATAACGAGCAGTAGGATAATCAGAAAGTCAGCAAGGGCTACAAATGGATTTGCAGGAAACTCGATCTCCCCGCCATATACAGTTTTCACTTGCCATTTCCCCCAAACCACCTGCTCCACAGGGACTTAGATTTATCACGTTTGGGTTCTGGCTTTTCAAGAACTCTTTCTGTATGTTTTCTTTTGCTCGTATATGCATCTGCCAGGTCAATATCATCTCCGATTTCGAATCGTTCAAATGCAGGAAAAGACGAATTAGTTCTCATATCGGTCAGCAGTTTTTGAGCCAAGTCCTCCCAATTACTGAACAGACGTTGAAGAGCCTCAACATCGCCTGTGAGTTTCATCTGTTGTGCTGATGATCTAGTATGCACTCCTACTGAGCTTTCCAATACTCCGCTGAATTGATTAAGTTCAGTAGCTAGGCGTGAGAGTTCAATACGTAGACCAGATTGTTCTGGTATAGCATTGAAATCGAGAAGTGTGCGTTCGAAGTTCCGCAGCACCGCATCCAATGAGTTCTTAGTGGATTTGACATCACTAACAAAAATTTCCAACTTTGCGCTTTGAGAATCGCTCGAAACTAGCATAGCTTCTCGGAGTTCACGGATAGATCGTTCCATTTGAAGTGCTGAACTAGACACTTTGTCTGCAGCTGTTGATACCACGCTACGCTCCTCTTGGAAATGCTTTGCAGTAATTGATAATGCATCAGCTGCACCTTGAAGCGATGTAAAGTTATCCGCAGTAATGGTAGCCAATACATCAGATATCTTCTTATATATTGCGCGTACTTGCTTGATTTCATCCTTGAATTCAGCGTAGCTCTTATTAAAACACTCAACAACCGCGTTCGTGGACTTCTGGATATTAGCAAGGTATTCTGCAGCAGGATTTATCTGGTTGGCCAAAGATTCAGACATTTTTTTGAGAGCATCTATAGAACTGCGGAGTTCGTCTGTGATTATGACTTCATTATTCGGAGTAGAATCAACATAAAATTTGATATAACGGTTTTCAGCCAATGATCTAGCTTTCGTTATCAAGGCATTGGCGTTGTGGATATATATGGAATTGAGCAATGACATTATGACGGTTGCCAATAAACCAGCAAGAGTGCATATGGATGCGTAAGAAATACTGGAGAGAAGATTATAGATTCCTTGCGCTAGTCCCTGCATGTTTTCAACTGAAGTTGAAGAAGATGCTCCTTGAACTGATAAACCAAGACTTGTGACTGCATGAGCTATACCCCATACTGTTCCAAAAAGACCAATAAATACAAATATCCCGGCGAGATATCTCGGCCAGTGAATCCATTCAGCATAGTCAATCAAGTCAGTTTCGGTTTTGCCTGATTTCATTACTATATGGAAGTATTCACGTAACACAGAGGATTCATTGAGCGAATTTATTTGTGCAATTGCTGTTTCGAACGATTCAGGATAATGTTTGTTATACAATTTATCAAGTTGCACACGTTCCAATGATATTAACGTTTTGTATGCGGGTAACCATTTCATCAATGCGTATACGAACGCAACTATGATCAGTATAATGGTAAGTAATCCTTCAATAGAAATCATAATATTACAGTCAGAATCCCTCTCTGCGAATGTTATGTATTGATAAGGTCATAATCACACAATGGACCCACTATAGAACAGGAATGGTATAAGCATTTACTTCATTTCATAACAGTGTTCTCTCTTAGTTGTCGAAAAAGTTAGTTGCATACATATTGATATAAATGTTACAAACCCAAAATATAAATCAGCGGTAATATGCTATCTCAATGTCAGCATTATAACAGCACTACTGAATAACTGCAATGTAAAACCGTGCCTAATCCAGGAACAGGTTTGCTAGTAGTCTGAGTGTGAAGATTAGAAAAAGGAAGTTGGTCCTTGTCCACAGGTATCCTGTGATTACTATCTGGGTGAGTGCAGTTGGCGAAAGAAAGCAAGATTATGATACAAAGTGGAAACACTGACACTCTTATGAGAGTATTTCATTAACATCATCCTGCATTGGATATGTCAAACTCCGGCAAGAACTGAATCTGCTCAATTCTAACAAGTCGACTTTATTGTTTCTTTATTCGTAACTGGAGCCATCCGATTATTGATTCATTACAGGGAAATCAGCTATGTCTGCTTGGATTCCGGTGCTGCAAGGTGTTCATCGTAGAGCTTTCTCAATACTGGTAACGCCCTATTGGCTACAACTGCGAACTCAGGGTCGTTCAACATCGCGTATGTCAAGGCTTTGTATATGACCTTGACATCCATCTTCTTCACCAGGGATTCTACCTCTCCGAATGCCTTATCCAGATCATCGTTGAGCATGGCTATTTTGTCTGCGTTACTGGATGTTTTACCGATTACTTTTGACCAGCGCTCAGGTGGATTTACCAGCACACCCGGAGTCAGAGCATTTACAAGGGATTCCCGATTGGCCTCCATGGCATTTCGTAAAGTCTCTGTTGCCAATTTCTGGAAACATTCCATTTCAGTTTTCAACTCATTAATGCTTTTCTGGAACTCATATTTATTGGATTTCAAAATAACTGTTCCATATCCTTGAAGAGTGATAAGGTAATCGTCTGTGATCCTCTTTTTTTTATGCAGGAGGTCATCACCTGATATTGCACTATCTTTGTCAACCACTCTAAAGCTGCTCCGGAGAAGTCTTTGCGCTTTCTCGTCGTTCGCCAAACCCATTAGGTCGCTGTTTATCGGGACTGTTTTTCGTGATATGAAACAATGTCGAACTTCAAACTCTACAAACTCAAACTGGGCGTTGAAGACTCTCTCAATTCGGGCAACATCAAACTTGATCGGCGGGTTCGCTACAAGATCCTTTTTTACTATTTCGACTCTCTGTGGTTTTACTGGATCAAGCCCTACAGAGCGGTCCATATAGCCGTTGCTGCCTAGACCTATGTCATCTGCTACCTCGGATGGAAGTGTATCGAGCATTATAGCATTTGTCTTGTCCGCATTGGTATCAGCTGATTCAATCAACAGTGGTGTTGGAGAAAAAATAATTGTTGTTCCATCGCAAACAAGCAGTCCTATTCTAACTCCTGGCTGATGAGCTAATATACCCCCGAATTCTCTTGCACAGTTATCGAGCTTCTCGACCGCTTCGATGGTTCCAAAGCCCAATCTGCATACTTCCGGATCAACATCCAGGATTACAGTTGTCTTATCTTGTCCGAGTCGCTTCCACGTTTCAATGATTGAATCTGCAACAGATTCCGATACTCCTGGAGCCATAATCAGCAGACGATTCTGCGCGGATAATATGTATTTTTGAAGCATAACGTCATCAACAGCTACTACTGAATGCTTTGCCACTTGATACCTCCCCGATTTCGTCTGTTCTAAAGTATCGTTCTAAGTCACGGCTAGATGGATTATAGATAGATAGTTTTAAGAAAGCAAGTTGAAATCCTCAACATCATTTCAGGGTCACGATATGTAGTTGTTTACCTCCTTTTTAATGCAGTTTTAGTTCTATACCTTTCTTTTTGAGCACATCAAGATTGCGATCTGTAAATCCATCACCAGCGTCCCACACCAACTCAGCCATCTCCTGAAATTTGGCTAATCCTTCAGGAGGTGAAGGAACTATACGAAGTTCAGAATTATCTAATGCCATTTTACACACCTCACCCACAATCGCCAATTCCCTGTGTTATATGCAATACCGGGCATTTATGACTAACAATACATCGCATTGGCTTATTATAACAACGATGCACTCCTATTGGTAAGCTAGTACACGAAGGACAATACCGGTTGTATTGACCTCTGTGCAAAATATGGTTTCATCTCTAATATCATGAAGTTTTGGCACAACGAAAACCATGAAATGGATATCGGTAAGTCGGTCCAGCAGAGAACCGATTTGCACACCGGAAACAAAGAGAGGAGATGACAAACCACGAACCTCCACGCAATACACGAGCATTGCCAAATTCAGATTGTAGAAGATTACCGCTTTTGTATCTGGTATATGCGTGCTCATCAAACCAGTCCTCACACCATTCGTATACATTACCTGCCATCTGATGCAAACCATACGGACTGCATCCCTCAGAGTATTCAAGCACTCCACATGTCTGTTCATCTCGACAATTCTCAGCATTTCTACAACGGCGGTCTTCCTCCCAATCATCACCCCAGGGATATGTTCTGCCGTCAATGCCGCGAGATCCCTTTTCCCATTCAAGTTCGCTAGGAAGCCGAAGCCCTGCCCACATGCAATATGACTGAGCATCATCCCAGCTAACACATACAACCGGATGGTCTGCCTTTTCATCCGGAAATGAATTGCCACTCCATACAGGTGTTTCGAAATCCGATTCGTCCGGTGTGCGATGCCCTGTCTCATCGACAAACCGTTTATACTGAGCATTAGTCACTGAGCACTTGGCAAGATAGTATGACGGCAGACTCACAGTAAACTTTTCATCCCACATGTCATCTCCTGCTATAAACTCACCCTCCGGAATCAGCACAAGTGAACTGCCATCTTTTTTGTTTTCAACAAGAATGTCAAGTGCCATAACCAACTATCATCCTTTCATATCAGACAAGCACCAGGATCTACTTCACGTCGTATTCTCGTTTCTTGTCCCAAGAGTGTTCATGTTTTCTGTTCGGATTCGGACTTACTTCTCGCCAACCTTCAGACTTCATGATTTTGTCGAGATTGGCTTGTGTAGCATCCTCCAAGCACAAACCACATGCCTTCCGATGCGGGATATTAGGTGATGTCGTTATAATAACCAAGTGACATCTACTGCACTCGTATTCGTAATATGTTGACATGGCAGAACCTCCATTAGTGTAATACTCGTGGTAATATATAAGCGTAATATATAATGATATTTGTATATATAATGAACTATCTGCATGTAAGTCTGCATCTAAACTACAAATTACGAATCAGAAATCTCATAGGATTACTATTGAATAATGCTTGGGAATTATCTATTTTGGACACCCTAACTGTTTTCGTCCCGCTTTGCCCCTTCAAGGTTAGTCATGCTCAAATCGGCACCTTCCAAATTGGCACCTCGCAGATCAGCATTGCGAAGATCCGCATTCCACATTTTGGCATTGCTTAGATTCGCGCCGCGTAGATTAGTGGCGCACATATGGGTAGATTGCATGCGGGCATTCGACAGATTAGCACCCTCAAGAACGACTCCGTTTAAATTGGCACAGTTTAGATTAGCATTGCGAATATCTGCATCACATAGATTCGCTTCAAACAGATTAGCTCGATACAAATTCGCACTGCGAAGTTTGGATCCACCCAGATTGGCATGCCATAGCATCGCATTTTTTAATCTGGCATTACTCAGATCGGCACCGCTTAGATTGGCATAACACAGATCAGCATCGTTCAGATTGGTTAAGCTAAGTTTGAGATTGCATAGAATAGCACCTCTCAAACTGTCCTTATTATCTTCAATTGCAGCCTTTAGACTAAGGTAATTACCCGAGATTAAGTCTTTTCCAGAATTGTTTTTAATCTCAATGTGTGTTAATTTTGCATCTTCTAGAATTATGCCATCTATCGCAGCACCTTCTAAGTCCGTATTACGCAGATCAGCACCACTCAGATTGGCACCGACCAGATTGGCACCGACCAGATTAGCATGACTCAGATCCGCACCGCTCAGATTGGTTAGGTTAAGCCTTGCATTGCATAGATTAGCACTCCTCAGATTGTCCTTGTGAGTCTCAACAGCGCTTTTCAGATTAAGATAATATCCTGAGATGATAACATCTCCGGATACATTTTTCACCTCTATGTATGTCATCTCGACATCTTCCAAGACAGTACATTGCATATTAGCACCGTCAAGCATGGTATTACGCAAATCAGCACCACATAGATTGGCATTGGTCAGATTTGCATGTTCTAGATTAGCATGTTTCAGATTAGCATCTCTCAAATCAATATTTTCTAGTTTAGAACTGCGCATATCAGCCCCTTCTAAATTGGCACATCGCAAATTGGCGCATCGCAAATCGGCATTATATAGATTCGCATTCCTAAGATTGTCCTTATGTGACTCCACTGCGGCTTTCAGGTTAGAGTAGTTCCCTGTGATGATAGTATCTCCCAAAGTGTTCTTGATCTTAATGTGCGCTAGTTTGGCGTTTTCCAAAATTGCATCTTCTAGTATAGCACCTTCAAGATTAGCGCCTGACAAATCGGCATTCCTCAGATTCGCACTTTTCAAGTTAGCATCACGCAAATCAGCATTGAACAATTTGGCACCACTCAAACAAGCATATTGCAGATTTGCACTCTGAAAATTTACATCCTGCAGATTGGCATTCTTCAGATTAGCCTGGCACAAAATAGCCCTCTCACAATTGGCACTGAGCAAAACGGCTTCAACCAGAATGGCTCCGCTCATATTGGCACCGAGAAGATTGGCCCTGGCGAGATTGACATCGACCAGATTTGTATCCCGCAGGTTGGCATAGCATAGATGAGCACGGCATAAATTTGCATCAACAAGATTGGCAGATTCCAAATCGGCATATTCCAGAATGTTTGTATGCATCTCTACAGCGGACTTTAAACACCTGTAATCACCGGATACAATAACTTTTCCATCTGTGTTTTTTATCTCGATGTGCATTCGATCGGTCCCTCTCTGCTGTTGTTTTTTATATACTATATATGTTGCAAGCCACGTATACCAATGACTGCATTAGAATAAGTCATCGCTACAACTCGAAAGACTGTCATGATTTGATTGAACAGCAACTCTCGTCAGATTACTTATGGATTCTGTAAATGTGATTATTATATTTGCATCTTCCAAGTTGACTCCGGTCATATTAGTTCCTATCAACTTGGCATTGCTCAGATTAGTTCCAGACACCATTGCTTCATCCATTCTGGCAAGTCCCAAGTCTGCACCTCCCATCTCAGCTCCACTCATATTTGAACGGCGCAAGTTTACCCGGCAAAGATTGGCGTCCTGCATATTTGCGCCTTTCAAATTGGCGTAACACAATATAGCACCTTGAAGTTTGGCACCCTGCATGTTAGCACCTTCTAAGTTGGCATTGAAGAGGTTGGCGTTACTCAAATCCGCGCCACTCAGGTCTGCACCTTGTAGATTTATACCAGGCAGACCCACAAGGAAACGGTCAACAATGACTGGATCCATCTGAAATATGTTGTCATCTTCAAGGCAAGCGCTGCTCAGATAAGCACTTCGTAGATCAGCTCCGGGGAGAATATTCTGATTGTCCTTTACTGCGGCTTTTAAGTCCACATAATCTCCTGAGAGAACAACTTTGCCAGTCCTGTTTTTTATCTCAATGTATACGAGATTGTTTGCTTCCTCATTGGACAATGATTGTCTATTACATTTACTTGTTGGGAACATTCGGATCAGTCCGTAGAAATCATGCCAGGCGGTTGCCTTAGCGATTAATAACCCATTGTATTTTATCTCTGCTACAAATACAGTTCTATCTGTCATATCATAGTATTCTCGAATTGATTCGACTTGCTTGATGTTGGGTTGACATGCCATGTCTATTGTCACACCAATTCCATCAGGATACATCTGCACACGGATAGCCTTGGAATACAAAGGCATAAGATGGGCGTTTACAGAAAGTCTAAACGCTGTGTCATAATTGTGCGTCTCCGGAACCATTGCTGGAGGCAATACTATTCGAGCCGTATCATCGTGATGATGTGGAAGCATCAAAACACATCTACCATCAGTTAGTATGTAAGTTGATGCAACATGACCCGCTCGAGCGGATGGGGTTCGTGCGGCATAATCAAAACACTCACTTCCAGTGCCGACAAACAATGTATTCTTTGTTTGTGCAATCTCATCATCCAGATTGATTATAGCGTCAAAAGGAATATAAATGACCTCTTTACTCCTCTTCTGCCTGTTTATCAATCTGAAACTTTGACCGGCTATTTCTTCGCATTCATGATTATTGTGCATCAATACGCCTTCCTTGATTTTCTGATTTCTCAACAAGTTGAACTCTGTAGCAATCACAAGAAAAGGTCCGAAATAGTCGGCACGGAATGGTAAACAGGAGGCATCGGCTTGCCAATTCTGAATATTGGGACAAATATTGGCTCCGCGTGTAACCAGCATTCAAGATCAGTGATCTGGCATATGGAATAGGTAATTGCAGCCAACTGGGTCGTATAGGCTCGAACTGCTGACTGCATCGCAAAGACGCAGGTTTTATAGTGGTGTTACTCACAGTTTACCTCCTCGAAAAACACCCGCTATGCGGATTGGATTTAGGAAGCAACAGGTAAATGCAAAAAGCCACCGTAATTTATCACGATGGCCTCGGAGACATTCTCAACAAATTGTGTCGAGACTACTTTTCAAGACCTACTGGTCCCGCACATCGAGAGCTTTCACTCTCAAGGCACCGCTGCTGTCTCCAAGCCGGTTGCCATCTACGACTTTCACCGTAGCATTCCTGATGCACTTGATTTATACCACAGTATAATGGACTTGTCAACAGCATTTTTTGTTGACGCTATTTACAGCACAAATATTTCTATGTATGGATGTTTTTTGCCTGTCTAGGTGTATAATATTGCATATTAGGGACTTCATACTTCTCTTGGTTATATAAGTTCAAGAGGTTAGGAGAATCCTGCATAGGGAGACGCATCTTAATACTGTATCAGAATGGAGATTAGTATGCTTAATAAGAAAACATTGGTGTGCGCTCTATGTGTCGTGATGTTGTGTAATGTGATTATTCTACCGGCTGTCTGTCAAGATGCGAGTTATGGTAGCAGTAATGAATTGTCCGAGACTGATTACGGTGCCTGGATTGGCGGCATTATTGCTGTTATCGTTGCATTCTGCATTTGTGCATGGGTATTGGGAACCAGATGCCCTAAATGCGGACGGTATTTTGCCGCAGTCAAGACAGGTTCTAGAATTCTTGGGCAAGAGGGCGGATATCGCGATGTTGTCCGCGATGATAGAGTATTCGATACCAATAAAAACGAAATGGCTACCATAAAACGCACTGAACAGGTGCATGTTGTAAGGACAAAATACGAAAACTATTATCGCTGTAAGCACTGTAACCACGGATGGGGGAGAGTATCATACAGCGAAAGGCAGGGCTAGAAACTGATGTGGAAATGCACAGGTTGCGGTTATCCTAATCCTGATAATCGAAGTATATGCTTCAAGTGCAATACGTACCAGAACTCGACCGACCGGGTACAAACTGCTGCATCTGAAGCCAATCCGAGTCTCATTCGCTCATCGCGCCCTATAGAATTATTGCGCCAAACCGTACAGCCAGAAGAGTTAATAGCAGCATCCGACTGGCGATTCATGAGTTCGATAGGCACAAATGATGCAGTGTTAATGCTGACTGCTACCATGCTTTACGCCTCAGGTCCAGACTCCAGCGTTGACAATATCAAATCGGGTTCAATTAAACTGAGTGCAATATCTGGACTAAGCTGCGGTAGATTGACTCCTGGCTACACTGGTTCGGATGTTGTTCGCGTGGTATTTGAAAGACCGGCAATAGGAATTGTGATCTATGAATGTGATTATCCAGATGGAATGGTATTTACGGAGGCGCTTAAACACGCAATAATGTCTCCCGCATCATCCGGAGAGTCAACCGCAGATGCCTTAAGCAAACTGGCAGGACTTAGGTCCAGTGGTGCTTTGAGCGAAGATGAGTTCGACAGGGCAAAAGCAACATACCTGGGCAAATCCCTGGACAAACGTAATCAGATGCTCCTCAGCCTGAGAAGTCTTTATGATTTACGAATGGACGGAGTGCTCTCGGAAGGCGAATTTAACATCAAGAAATGGGATATTCTGTCTCGTAATGATATATGAAACATTACATGGATGTGTATTGTAAGGGCATATCTAGAGCCTAAGGATTATACTCAAATCAGTCAATGCCTTTCCATCCTTCGCCATCTCGTATCGCCTCTCAGTAGGTAGAAACCCAATGGAGACGGTAATGTAAACATCCCCCACTCCCAAGTCTTGAGTTGTTACAACTTTGCTTCGTGAATATTAGCTATCCCACTCAACACCAGAGTCCCACGAACACTCAGGCATAACACCTCTCATTCTCTTAACTCATTCATTTTCAATAGCAATTTCCCAAATGTCTCATCGACCATGAATACTGGACTTGTTGCGCAGTCGATATTCAGAGTTTGAGTTCCCATCACCTGTCCAATTTGGACACCTGAATTGATAGTAAAGCTACAAGATGCAAGAACTTCAAACTATGTGGCTCTTTCAATGTCATCTTTCCTTGCGCTAATATTAGCCCCCATCAGATATACTGTGCCAGATTTCTCTTGTCCTAGTGCAAGTTCTCACCTGAAAGTCCTCAATAAGTCCCAAACAACTCCTGGTCCGCACTAATAATCAACCATCGTAAGGATAAATTCTCCATGCGACAGAACTTCAGCAAATCTATCCCAAACTGCAATAGGAATTACCATTCCATCGGAATCCCAATCTCGCTCAGAATGCGATTTCTGGGCGTTAATGGGCTTGAATGACTTAATGTGTCTTATTGGCTGTGGATACTCTCAGAGGTCAACCAGATGATGCTATAGAGCAACGAGTGTTATCTCTCAAACTGAATATATTTGAATTGATGCCGGTGAAAACCGAAACCATGCAATTTCATATAGATGTCTTCGGAATTGTGAGAACAAAGGGAACACCGAATATTAGCTTCATCTTCAGAAAATCCTGTTATCGTTGTTCCCATTAAAATCTGAGCCTATGGTATATGTAGGACGTCATGTCCTGAAGTGTCGCTAATAAAGCTAATAATCCCTACTGAAGTTTGCAGGTTTGATACTCAACTGCTATCTGCTCGGATATGGGGCAATTTGACATTTAACACGGTTAACGCAATATATAGCACATCCGTTCGATTGATGAATTATGTCTATGTCTTCAATGCCCAGAGTAAAAGTCTCAACTATTCTCTGCATTTTGGAATATTAGCTGTTCAGAAGTCAGTTTGTTCATCTCACATCCTAACTCCACAGAAAGTCCCAATGAAGTCTCGTGCTTCTTTTAACTAATGTTCTGAATGACCAAAAGATTAGCTAATATTCTCTGCAAGACAGCATTATTTGTGGCAGAATTTCATAGATGGAGGCACCGATGGCTCCCTAGTCCATTCGTTCAGTGTTTTAGGAAAAGATAAGACTGACGGATTCAAGTATCCCCATTATATGCATCAGATTTTCTGTTTTGTGATCGATATACTATCTTGCTTTTACAATATACACTCTGTCGACATACATGGATTCCAGCAACTTCGAATTGCCGGGAGGTGCGACATATATATACATGCCTTGCAGTAAATCATGTGTGCCAACACTGTATTCGTGATATGCATCATCCTTGATATTATCCAATGCATAGGTTTTAGACGGCATGAACTTACTATTGCCGAGATCATATATCCCTAGTTCGAAAGCCTTGCCCTCAGATGCTCTGCCAATACACTTCACACTGATAATAATCTCTCCACGATTGAACTCTTTCAAATCGAATGGAGTAAGGAAGAACTGTGCTGCCCAATCAAAGCTACCACCATCCAATTTTATTGCTTTTCCAGAGATTGCCTGAGAATCGTCAACCATGGTTGCAACAGCAGGATTTGCCATCATTGCTCTGGTAAGTCTTATTTCTTTCCAGTCGGTGGGAGCAAGGGATTTGACTCTGTCCGGTATCGGATTAGTGTTTGGCTCGGTATCACCTATTGCATTAGCTCTAAAATCATCCCAACTAAACAGTACAGACTCCCGAATATATCTGTTGTCACTCCCTTCTGCTAGTTTGATGTATTCCTCAAGCATCTGAGGCTCATTAAATTTGAGGCTAAGCATTGCTGCATCACGGTCTTGGAGAGGCACTCTGAACCAAGCCTGTTCGATTGCCATTCTTTGTATTTTCACACGCTTGAGTAGTTTCGGATCTCCGGCGACAACTTTTACCGCATTATCGAATATTCTAAACGCCTTTACAAATAGTTCAGGTGTCAGGTATGGGGTAGTCAAAGAACCCAGAGTATCCATTGGTTTCTTTTTTATTGCAGTTTCAAGCAGCTTTATATACTCGTAAATATATGGACCAGCATATCCGTAATATCCATTCAAGAACTCATGAGTAAGCTTGTCTTGATTCAATGAAGGGTTCCAAAGAAGCTTGCCAAATAAATAAACTTTCAATGGCTGCAATGATGCACTTTGGTTATATAAATCTCCTTGCTCGTGAACACCCATTGCATTTTTTGCTCGGAATGTGCGAATATTTGCAGATAGCACTTGAGTGTTGGGATATGGCATATGGAGATTTGCAAAACCTACTGTGTAATCCCATATAGAAAGGTTGTCAGTCATTCGTGTCCAGGCGTTCAATGCATCCAAACATGACTTGTTAACTGGAGATGTAAGGGGTTTCGAAAAGTTCCCTGACGTGCACAATCGTATCTGCACATTCTTTCTTGGACGAACAGTCTTGGGAGGTGATTGTGTGTAACTATAGGCAAGCGTATCAATTAGGAATGTGGGATAATCTTTCTCTACCGCTTCGGCGACTTCATTGACAAAGGTTAACATAAGATCAGTCTGACTGCCCAGTTTCTTCACTGCAGCAGTGCACTGTGCACATTCACAAGGTCCTGCGCCATCGTTCTGCGAAACCGATATGATTCCGGCTTCTGGATTTTTTCTTATTCGCTCAAGAACTAATCGAATGAACTCCTTCGTCATCTGTTTATTAGTCAAACATAGCTGACCAATCATCTGACCCCCAACCCTCTTGCCATTACTCTCGCTGAACCATTCAGGATGAATATTAAAGTATTCAGATGCAGGGAGAAACTGATCAAATGTGTGCACAAATCCAAGTATCTTATAGCTACCACCAATTTCAGGGGAAATCGGATGAAAATGACCATTCAGATGCATTCTGACACAGTATTGCATATTCCTACCGTTTATAACGCTGCCAAAAGTAACCTCTCTATATCGAAATTGCGGGGTGTATCGAGTATCCAAGTTCCTAAAGCTGATTGTTTTCTTTTCAGGTATAAAGGTTTCGTCCGGGGCAAAAAAACGTATCCCAAGCATTTCCAGAAACTCATAAACTGCATACAGAGTTCCTCGTGGTCTGCCACCTGCAATTACCAAGTCATTTCCAACTGTCTTGATTAGGATACCATCTGTCTGCAGATTAGCCCATTTTTCTTTAGGGAGCAGATTTTTGACTTGATCAGTCTGACCAATAAATACCCGATGGATGGCTTTACCAGGATTTGCAGACACAACAATCGGTATTTCTGCTCCAGAGATCTGATTCAAAAATATCTGTAATTCCTTAGCCGCAGACTGTTCAGCAGGTATTGCATCATTACCAACTACAATAACCGAATGGATTTGCCCCTGAGAAATCAGATCCATAGCGGATACCATTGTGCTGAAAACAGAGGTAAATAACAATACGAAGCAAAGGTATCTAATCAATACAGTAGCCCCCACCCTAATTCCTGAGTCTGCCTTACTTTACGTTACATATGGCAATAGTGTCAATCACAATTATATGTATATCTAACTGCTCCTGGCGGCAACTTCGTGTGCTTCTGTGGCGTTTGCAGCTCAAAAACCGACCGTACTTCCATCTCATCCAATGAAAACATTGACATCAACTAAAACCTGAGGTAGAGTCAACGCAATGACTTGTAACAGGGAAACAACATGACTGTCTTTCGTTTCATCATATCCTCAATACTATTTGGAATCTGTGCGATGCCTAGCTTTGCTCAAAAGAGTATGTTTGTCATAGCAGATGAAGGCAAGCCCAAAGTTGCAATTGTAATCGCAGCAGATGCCACAACAGCAGAACAGACTGCTGCAAAGGAACTATCTATTTACTTGAAGATGATTACGGGAGCTAATTTTCAGATGTATCAGATTGGTTCCTCACCTGCCGGTATGCCCCGAATCATCGTAGGGCAGTCAGAGGAAGCTAGAAAGCTTCTGGGCAATACAGACTGGAAATCGCTCAAATTCGATGGCGTTGCAATAAAGTTTGTCGGTAACGACCTTGTTCTAGCCGGTGACAGACCTCGCGGATCACTGTATGCAGTCTATACATTTCTTGAGGATTATCTGAGATGTAGATGGTGGACAGCTAAAGCAAGCCAAATCCCTAACAAACCGAACCTGTCTATCAAAAGAATTAGCAAGACTCATATCCCTCCGTTTATGTATCGTGAGATATATTATGCTCAGGTTATACGCAAAAACCTTGAATTTGCGTCCAGGCTTAAATTGAACGGCACCCATCAGTCAGTTCCAATCGAATATGGGGGACACTATAACCTGCTGGGCTTTGTCCACACAGCAGATAGATTCCTGCCAGCCTCTAAGTATTATGAAGCGCATCCGGAATGGTACAGTCTGGTCAATGGAAAAAGAGTCGGAGGTCAGGCAGATGGTCAGTTATGCTTAACTAATGAAGAGATGAAAGCTGAGTTTGTTAAGAATGCACTGAATGAAATCGCAAAGGACCCAACTGCAGGAATGATAGCTATAGACCAGAACGACAACATTAGCTATTGCCAGTGTTATAACTGCAATGCTGTAGCAAAAGAGGAAGACGGGCAGTCTGGTGTGCTGATCAGATTTGTTAACTCAGTAGCTGAGGAAATCGCAAAAAGATATCCGGATTTCCTGGTGGAGACGCTGGCATACCAATATACACGTCATGCACCCAAACTTACGAAACCCAGAGACAATGTCATAGTCAGGCTCTGCTCAGTTGAGTGTGATTTTGCATCTCCTCTGGATTCCAAAAACAACGCTTCTTTCTACAAAGACCTGCAGGACTGGAAGAAGATGGCAAAGCGTCTGTATATATGGGACTATGTAGTGGACTTCGCCAACCTTTCCATTGGACATCCAAACTGGAATGTCCTTGCTCCAAACATCCGCATCTTTGCCGCTAACAATGTTGTCGGGCTGTTCGAGCAGGGAGATGGATATAATAACGATGCTGCATTCGCCAACATGAAAATCTGGGTTATGAGCCACCTTATGTGGGATCAATCTCTGGATGCACATAAACTGATGAAAGAATTCGCCACAGGTTATTATGGCCCGGCTGCGCCATATATGATCAACTATCTTAAACTGACATGCGATGCTATTGAGAAATCCAACTATATGAGACTTGGATGTTTTGTCGGAGCCAACTTAGATTATTTGAAGCAACCAGAAATGAATAAGGCGAATGCCCTGTTTGATGAAGCTGAACGTTCTGTTGCCAACAACACCGAATTGCGAAACAGAGTCCGCATTGAAAGACTGGCACTGGATCACACGTGGATACTACAAACAACATTGGACAGAAGAAAAGTCGGAATAGCCAGAGGAATGGATATGACCGGCGTTACCGAAGATTTTATCAGTAGGTCTGAATCTACAGGCAACAACTACATAGGCGAAGGAAGTCCTATGACAGCTGACTACTACAACACTCTGAGAAGATTTGCTTTACTCCCCCCACCACCAGCCCCAAAGAAAAACGCAATTCAACCTGCCGCAGTAAAGGGACTGAAAGCCAGCCAATGGGTTGATATGCAAGACAGCAAAATGAGCCTGCATATGCCCAGAGTAAAGAGCTTCATCGTAGGAGATGGGGAGGCTTCCGATGGCAGAGCTGTCCGAATACCTGGTAATGAGCTTGATTGGGCGGCTCAGGTGCATCTGGATAGAACTGGGATTAAAGCAGGCAAAAAGATAACCATATACATAAGTGTGAAAGCTAATATTAAGGCAACTTCTGGTGTAGCATTCACGACTGGTATATACGATACTATCAACGGTAGGCAAATCCTGAACCGCAGCGTTATGATCGAGGATATCAAGGACTCAAAGTATCACGACTACAACCTGGGCACATTTAAGATGGAACCAGGATGGTATGCCTATGTCGCTGCGCCTGGCGATGACAAACTTGTAGAGGAAGTCTTAGTGGACAGAGGCTTTGTAATTAGAAGCGAATAGAAACACACCAATGTGTTGCCGGAACGTTTCTGAATTGGGTGATAACCTCAATCCTCAAGGGCTGAGTATATCGCACTCACCCGCTTATTTATTGCTGTCTAGTAGTTTTGATATCGACGGAATAAATATATTTTGTCTCTAGTTAGCTGATTCGTGACGGGTTTTCTGAATATTAGCCCCATCTGCGATTTCTGGCTATGATAATGGTTCATTATTCCAAAATTCGCTGAAATCCACAAATGCCCTAACTTTCCTGGGAAACATTCGTTCATTCCAGCCCAGTCTGAGTTTTATGGAAGTCTGTGTCCAGGATGGTTGCAGGTGACTGTAGCATTCACTGTCGCTAGATCATATGTTCCGCCTGCAGGACATCTCGGCTGTCCGCCGCGCAGGTACGGAAGAACGTCGGACCAAGTCACCGTGTAATCTGCATCAGCAGCGTGCTCCATTGCAAACATCTCTTTGACATGTGAAATCTGTCGCAAGTTGCCTATGCAGCTCTTTGTACAAGCATTTTCACGCGCCTTCAAAAAGTTCGGAACAGCTATAG
>Ga0118677_10002029_pt1 | contig 41614 bp, 39 predicted proteins | sample AliMusrvi5mmetaG_FD_86154 | JGI IMG/M metagenome (GOLD analysis project Ga0118677, IMG submission 86154)
CAGCAAAGCGGAGATCGCCCGCCGCCTCGGGATCGGCCGTACTTCCGTGCGCCGTATTCTTAAGACCTATTTCCCGGAGAAATAGGCCCCGCCCAAAACGCTTACGCACCCTCACCGAAAGGACACGACCAAAGGACGGCGTCTCGGTATTAAGATTACTGACCCGATGGTGGCGCAAGCTGCAAATCAAAGATGGAACGACAGGACCATGGTCACCTGGTGGAAGCGAAATGATGACGGGTGCAAACCACGCCACGACCGAATGATCAGAGCAGTTCTTGCCAGCGATCCGGCTACCATCTGGCCGCCCGGCGACACTAATCACAAGACCAGCCGTTAGGTCCGGGCGGTTTATGCCGCTGAAGCTGCCTTTTGTGGGCCGGTTCGCGCGCGACTTGGTTTGTCCAACTCGATAACTCGGCTCTGGGGACCCTGCGGCGGCTGATGCGGTTCGAGCGCACTCGGCTTGGCAACAATTCCTTCGAGGGCTCCCCGCTTCGCCGCCATCCTTATATGAGAGTAGTGCTTCAACATCTGCTTTGAGACGTGCCCGGCGATGTCTCGTATCGTTTCGTCGGCCGCACCGCTCTCGGCAAGATCCGTGATAAGCGTGTGGCGGTTGTCGTGCCAACGCCCAGTCACTCCCGCCTTGACGCGAACGTTATTCCACGACGTTTTCAGTGTCACAATCGGTCGGGTCGGGTCACTCGGTCGCGGCCTCCCGAACGCGAACACAAACCATTCCGGCTGAATCTTTCCGAACCGCTTCGCATACCACTTCTCATACTCGACCATGGCCTTCAGCAGCGGCGAGTTCAGCGGAATCGTCCGCCCTTCGCCTGCCTCGGTCTTGCTCTCCCCGACCGTCAGAACGGCTTTGATCAGATCCATCCGTTCCCACTGGAGCCCGCGGATCTCAGCATCCCGCATCCCGGCGTTCAGAGCCAGCATCAGCGCTGGGTAAATCGCAGGCGAACGCGCCTCCTTCGCTGCCGTCAGCAGGGCCTCCTTCTCCTCTGGCGTGTATGCCTTGCCGACCTGTTTCCCTACGGTCAGTTTCAAAGCTTTCTGGCGTCGCAGGCGCATGCGAACGACGTCGCCACCTTCACCGAGAAGCCTCAGGAGAAATCCAACCTCCTCGTTAATCGATTTGGGCGCAGCCCCTTCTTTCAGGCGCGCAGTCTGGTATTCCCTGACAGTTTTGTCCGTTACATCGACCACCATGGACGCACCCAAGTGGCGTGTGACATGCCCGACAGCGTATTGGGCGAAGACCCCCGACTTGTGACGCAGACTGTAATCCTCAAGGTAATTTGTGGCCACGTCCTTGATGCTTCTGATACGTTCTTCGCGATTATCCTCAACGCCATTGAAGCCTCTCTCGAGTTCTCGCCGGCGATTCTGTTCGGCCTGTTTCGCCACAGTCTTCGAGTTCGTTTTCGCTGATTCGCGTACCCGCCGCCGCGCGAAAAGAAAGTCGTACCACCAAACATCGCCACGCCTGAAAAGTGCCATATTATTCCGTATTCACCCGGTTCGTGACATTGGTGGCTCACATGAGGTAAGAGAGTCAACCATCAGTTCACCGGGCGCCGCGAACGCGCTGGCGTTGCGCAAACTGCGCAGACCCACACGCCGCCGCCCCATCTCCAGTCGGTCGGCCCACATTCGGCACAGACGTCGGCCCGCGGGATCTCTGCCTCTGGTTCGAGTGGCGGTTGAACATGAAGAGGCGGCTCGACCGCTACTAACGGCGGCCTCGAACCGCCAATCTCGGAATCCTGCCTAACCCGTTGATTTAGCGGGGCAGCCGGTTCTTCAGTGGCGGTAGCGGCGGTAGTGGCGGTCGAATACCCGCCCGTTCTTGTGATGGTCAGGAGCCGCTTGCCCCCGGTGCCCTTCGCGCCAGGGTCGGGGAAGGTAATCTCGATCCCTGCCTCGCGCAGAAAGGTGGCGAGTCGCCGAAGTCGGCTGGACAACCCGCGGGGTGTTCCAGGCCATGAGCGTGCTTTTTTCACGCTGTCTCCGACCATCCCTTCCAGACGTTTCAACAGGTCCCCAGAGGTCCCGGTCCATGGGCCGACGTCCATTTCCTGGTTGGTCATCAGCGCGGTGATCGACTCACTCACGGGGTCTGCTGCCAACGTTTCCTGAACCGCTTCAGCCCGGTTCCCGGAGTACGCGGCCATAAACGCGCCACTCATGAAACCAAAGCCTCCCTCGCCTGCGGTGGCCCAGAGCGCGAAGTCCGCCATACGCGGTTTCTTCGGCAGCTTAGTCTCAGGGAAGCGGGCCAGCGCAGCACTGAGGGCATCAAATAATGCGCCGAGAATGTTCGGTCGTTCCCGCTCATACTCCTCATACAGTTGCGCCTCGTCGCGGCGCGCGGAGTCGTCGATGCGCGGCAGATTCAGAACGATTGCCCGGTCAGCAAGGTCGGCACGTTCCGCCAGGTGGTCGATGCTGTTCAGAATCACCGGACGCATAAGATCGAGGATCACCTCGTCGGTATCCGTGTAGAGTTCGCGAGTGGAGAACCCACCGCCGGTGGCGAGGCGGCACAATGCGTCGGATAGCCATTGCGGCACTCCCGACAAATTGTCGTAAGCGACAACCCAGGAGTTGTTCGCCGCAATGAGCAGATCGCGCTCTTCGCGAGGAGGCGTCCGCAGCGGCGCGCTGGAGGGATCGATCACTTTCCGCAGGAGCCGTGCTGTCGTGCTCTTCGCGGAACCCTGCTCTCCCTCAAATATCAGCACGGGATATGGCCCGGTGGGGCGGCAAGCCGCCAGAAGCCACGACAAGAGGAGAACCCAGTTTTTGTCGCCTCCGACATTGATCAGGCTTCGCAGCTTTGACATGGAGCCGTTTCGCGCCGGATTCGGTAGCGCCAGCATGCCCTTTGATCTCCGGAAGCGCACGGGCGCAATTGATTCGATGCGCCAGCCTTTGGCGGTGATTACCGCGACTTCCCACTTCTCGTTGCAAAGATCAATGCAAATGCCATCCTGGTAAGCAGCGATGCGAGTAAATACTTCCAGTTCAGGCCCATCGAATTGGGCCACCGCTTCGAGCGTCGCCAAGCAATCCTGCATTGCCTGTGCGCCCGACGGCTTCTGGAATTTCTGGTAGAACTGGCGAGCAATCCAGCGGCGGCATCCCTTACTGCGGAGCGGCCAGATCTCTCGATGGTCGCCGACGGGCAGTGACCCAAAGGACTCTCCGTCTGGTGTGTGAAATAGTTCGGCACTTGCGGCGCACTCGACCAGAAGTTGGCTTTGCGCACGCTTGCGCGGAGCATCATCAGTTCCCGGCTCGTTGTCCGCAGACGCACGGTCCCTTTCGTGTCGGGATGCCGGGTGTGAGGCAAGAACGTCTTTGATCGTTTTCTTCCGACACCCGTCATGCTGGCATTTGAAACCAGGCTTGCCGTTATTCAGAGTGAACGCGGCCGACCCGCTTCCGTGGCTGGCATCGAAGGGGCAGTGGTTAAGCTCGAAAATAGTGCCACCCGGATGTGACTGCCACGGTTTCTGCCGAAGAACTGCGAATCCGTGTCGGGCGAGATAACCGGCCATGTCAAAGCCCTCGGCGGATTCGGACTTGGCGGACTTCTCAGCGCCCCCTCCGAATCGCGCCAAAGACTCACGGCTTATCAACAGGCACCTCAAGGATTTTGCTGACCCGATGCGAGCGGCCTGGGATCGTGTCACCTTTCCGCGCCACTGTTCCGTACGCCTTCCAGATTCGTGCCGCGTTCGCCGAAGTGACATCTACTTTCACCGCATCGTCGGAGTAGCGTCGGCTCAACTCTGCCAGCGCGCCAGAGACAAAGGAAAGAGCTTCCTGATCATTGGGAAGGTCAACCTTATATAAAAGGTGGGCTCCGTTGCCAGAATCAGCAATGATCGGCAGCCCCCACTCCGTGGCCATGTCGGCAGCAATTGTGCGGGCGCGCGCGATCGCGGTGGCGTGTTCTTCATCCGAAGATGAGATTCCCGCGGGTCTGCAGGGGTCCAGATCGATTGGAAGCCACCGCCGCCCGAGGATGTTGTTATCGGCAGTGGTGTAGTCGGCATGTTCCTTCAACCGGTTGTATGCGCGCCCCAGGAGAGCCGGATTGAGTGCATTGAGGGTGTAGTAGACTCCGCCCGCGGTGTACTTCGCGTCAGCCTGGCCAATCGCAACGGCCATGGACGAGAAGCTGTCGAAATACCCGGCCACGACGCCGACGCGGGTTTTGGGGATGCGTACTTCCACCACGTCGCCGGGCCGGAAAAGAAGAGAAATCGCGCGCTCGACCTCAACACGATCTGCCTTGGGCGCATCTATCGCGCGGGGTATCGCTGTGGCGGCCATGGCTATCGCGTCTCCGTACGCTGCTCAGCACCGTCAATGAGCCGCTGAATGGCCTCGCGCCGATACCTCACGCTCGCCCCGATTTTCAAATACTCAGGTGGTTGGCGGAAGAGTCGGCGGCGCCTGATCGTGGCGACAGAGACCTTCAACAGTTTGGCTACTTCCTGTTCGGTCAGGAGGGTTTCAAGTGGGTTGTTCGCGTTTGTCATGCAGTCCTTTCGCAGTGGCACGATGACCACTGCTATTCAAGGAATGCCATGACCCGCATTGCGGGAATCAAGGAAGGAAAAATGCGGTATTGCGGTATTTGCGGGAGGAATCTTCAGGATGTCTTCGGCCAGATCGTTGAGGGTTCTTTGCCCAGAACAGCCCGGATTTTCTTGTCATGGGGTGGCTTGCAGCGGTCGTCATTGCGCTTCCACCAGGTGACCATCGTTCGGTCGTTCCATTTTGGATCGGCAGCGTGGGCAACCATCGGGTCTGTGATTTTGACGCCCTGAGTTCTTCCCTTGGCTTTGAACGCCCGCAGTAACTCGGCGCGCACCGGGATGGCCTTGCCTGTTGCGTCGGGCGTTAGGGTCGGCGTCGCTTCCACATCGCGCTCTGTAGTCGGAGTGCCGGGCACGTCCGCCGTGGTCGGGCGCGTGTGATCTTCGTTGCGGCCAGTCTTGATCGGCGGGCCAGTGGCCGCGCCTTCGGCTAATGTCACAAGTTCCGATAGATGCTGTTTCCCTTTGGGATCAAGAAAGACACCTTCCGCGAACAAGGACCGAAATGCAGATTTCTTTTCCTCTGCCCTGTCTCCGTGTTTGCGAACGAAATAGTGGTCGCAGATCAGCGGCAACGCGGCCTCGGTAGCCTGCCGCGCCTTCACCACGGACCAAACGTCTTCTCGGCACGCGTTTCGCGCCTCCTCACAATAGGCGAAGAACACCTTCTGAATCAGCAGTATGTAATTGACTGGGTGTTCGGCAAACTGCGGATGATGCGGAGACGTCTCGCTGCGGTTCGCGTACTCCAGCTCCGCCTTGGCTTTTGCGGTTTCAAAACGATTCTGGAATTTCGATGGAAGTTCCTGGAGATCAGCCATCGTCCCTGTGAGCGTCCGATCAGAAGAGGGGCCTGCTTCGCGAGTGGAATGCTCCGCACGACCAGGCTCTGGAGGAGTCGGCCTTCGCGGAGCCGGACTGGCGGAGTTGTTGACCTCGATCCGTTGCCTCTTCAGCCTGAGCCTGCCTTCCTTTAGAGCCGATAGCATCGAGGCGTCGATCTCCCGATTCAAATGTCCGCCCGAATGGCCCGCAGGTCTGTTCGTTCTCGTCGCTATGAGGGAAAGCTCACCACTAACACCTGAGATAGAGCCTGCGGCCATTTGCTTGGCACTCGCTTCGATATCCTTTTCCGCCTGCACGTCAGCGGGTACTCCGAAAAGTGTGAACGCCTCAACGTAGGCGTCTGCCAGCGCAAGAATCGTCTCGCGTAAACTCTCGCACGCCCACTTTGTTAGGGCAGGCAGGTGACCTCCGCTATTCCCTGTTCGGGCAACCTGACCCAGTATCTGATTCTTTTTCTCCGCGTGCTCGGTGATGAGGCGATCACGGGTTACGGAAAATGTATCATCGGCAAGGCTCTTGATTTCGTGCCGGGCTGGCCGGCCCGTCTGAATCGGTCCGGCATGACTCGTGACACGGGACCTCAGTTCCAAGCAAAAATCGGCGGAGCTATTGAAGACATCCTCAATCGTGATAGTGGTCGTATCCCAGGCGCGTTGAGTTTCGACTCCGCCAATTCCGGTACGGGAGGGGGCTGTGGCTCCGTCGCCGGAATCCGTTCCTTTTGGAGCCGGGACGAAGCGAATCATTCCTCCAGCAGGAATGTTCTCTCCCGAGGCCTGCATCCGTTCTAACTCCCGCTCAGAGATCGTGTGCGAGCCGGTTGAGGAGAGCTTGGCGTACTTTGTACGACGCAACGCGTTGAGCCACTCGACCCACTGTTCGTTGCTCTGCGGACACGCCAGCCCCTTGGTTGCCTCACGAGCCAAAGACTTGAACACGCTCTCAGGCCGCTGCCTGGAGGATTCCGCGCCCGAGCCTGCGCGGAACCGCCATTGATCACCGGCGGAAAACCACAAGGCAACGACCGTTCCGTTATCGCCAGTTCCGTGCTTGCGAAATTCGTCTTCTCTTTCGCGCCAGAATTTGGCGTCGGCAGTCGAATCTGGTACGCGTTCCGGCGGGTTACCGGTCTCGGTGGGGAGCAGCAGAAAAGGACCGTAGTGTCGGCACAAATCTGCCCCGGCTAGTCGAATCTGCTCCCACGCTACTTCTTGGGCGGCGATGCCGTAACTCCCGCCGAGGATGGCGCGCAGTGCAGATTCTGGAATGCGTTCGCAGTCCGGGCTGGGTTCGATCCTGTGGGCCTCTTTGAAGCCCTCCCACTGTTGGACTATGGGCGGCCAATGACCCGGAGCGCTCTCCACATTTTCGGTATCGTACTCCCAGCGGTCGCCAGCCTTCCTTCTGCCGGCAATGATTTCTTCGCACGTTTGGATCGCCTTCTGAGAAATTGAATCCTGGCCCCATGGCAACAAAGGCTCAACTTGAAACACTTCGGAAGCATTAAGCACCTTCCGAACCTCGCTGACAAGGATTCCCGTATACTCACGCAGCAGATTTGCGTGGACTCCTAACCGATTTTGCGAGAGCAAAAGACCGTCAGCAAATTCACGGACACCGTCTGCGGCTTCAGTCGCAGCAACCCCGACGATCTCCATGCAGAGAGCCGAGCCCTGCTGGTGGAGGACTGCCCCGATATCCTGTCGCCCACCCGACGCCCGCCCCAGTTCCTCGCGGCGTTCCTGGAGACGGGCCGTTGCAGACGCGAGCTGATCTGCGATCTTCTTTTCGCGGCGCCCGGAACGTGATCGCAGGTTTTCCAAGGCCCTTTGCGCCAGCAAGTGGCCACCCTCTTCGTATTTGCGAATGGTCCGTTCAGCGCTCGGTTGCGTATTGCGGTTTGCGGGGCCGTTGTTGAGAACCGCTGGAAGCAGCGGTTCGCCAGGGAGCGGACGGGAACTCGCCTCGGACGCAGACGAGTCCCGCGCGGACTCGGCAGGTACGCCTACTGAGTGCGCGGCCCGCGTCTTGGGCGATGGTTTCGGCACGATGTCGTTCACCTGGGCTCCCGCCGAGACTTCATGGGCGTAAACCCAACACTGCTCATAGACCCGATCACGCGCATGTTCAGGAGCACCGTCGAGCCGCCTGACGGCGGGCGACTTACTGATTTGCTCGCAGAAGTCGGAGACATGCCGCCACACCTGCCACGACCCAAAAAAGCTGGCAACGGAAGCCGTTCCAGCGTTGGGATGCACGGCGAATAGGCTATTTTCCAGGTCGTGAACGGCCTTGACCACCAATTCATCAACGCTGGTATGTTTGCGGCCTTCATAGGCATGCCCGACTCGCTTCCATGCATCCCGTTCAATGTCGGCGAAACGCCACTCTTCCCCGAGAGAACAGGATGGCTCCGCCAGGCGGTCATCGAGCACGCGCTGGAGCAGTCCTTCCATGGTGGGTGGGTCGCTCACCGCTACGGCGGTAGTCGGCAAGAACTCCTGAAACGTGCGGGCCGGTTTCGATCCCGTAATAACGCCAGAAGAGATTGGTAAGGCCAACCAGCCTTTGTCGCTCCGTGCAAAATTGAACCGCCCGCCCGCCGAATGCCGGATCTTGGTATTCAGGAATCGCCTTGCCCCCCGTTCCGTCTTGAATGGGCGTGGTGGTTCGGAACTGTGGGCGTCCGCTGCTCTCGGGCACGCCGCCCATGCGGCTCGACCTGCCTTTGAAGGCGATACCCGAACTGATCGGGGAGCGTTCGCCGCCGCGCGCTCCTGGATGGCAACGGTCGCAGAATCATTGAGCGACGGCCACTCCTCATCCCACAGCACCGATGCAAATTGCCGGTAGCCGAGTCGGAGATCGGAGTAATACGCATGCGCGCGGACAAACTCATCCCACGTCTGCTTCACGACACGTGCCTTCAGTTCCTGCACATCCCGCACGCCGTCGGCGATGATCTTTCTCGATTCCTCCCTCGCCCACACGCGAGCATCCTTAAGTAGATGCTCCTGTCTTTCGACTTCAGGTCCGTTTCGTCCAAGGTGCCGGGCGTACACCGCGTTGAGGTCCGCTTCCTGCCTCTCGCGCTTTCGCCGGAGTTCGGGGTTAGCTTGCTCGGCCTGTTGAATGAATCTGATGTTTTCCTGGAATTGCTCGGAGGGCTCAGTCATCAGCCCGAGAGCTTTCAGGTTGCGGTCGTTCACCGAAGGGGAAGAGGCCGCCTGAAGATCCGAACGCCCGAGGTCAGTGATGTAAAGCGCTGCGGCATCGGCAATCGACGTACCCTCCGAAAGAAACTCACCTTGTAGTTTGTGCTCCAGGCGCAAAGCCTGAACGGCGGAAAGCCATACATCAAGTGGCACTTGCTCGTACTCTTGCAACGCCTCGCGCAGTTCGAGGAGGTGCAGTTTGTCCGGAAATACATCGTCCAGCTTCTCGAGAATCTTGCGCGCCAGCTTCGTATCGTACATGCAGTTTTCGTCTTCTGATCCCAAGACACGGCCAGGCAGCTCACAGCTTGGATCGGCTGACGACTCTCCCAAAACATATCACGCGCCGAATGTATCGACCCGACTGTGGGGACTTTTGTGGGGATGCTCATTCAAACTCCTTGTAGTCTGCTGCGGACTGAAGGGCATTCCTGAGCAGTTGGCCCGTCGCTGGCGAACGGCCTGGTTGCGGCTAAACCGCCTGTCGTTAGCGACATAGGCAGATGTCCGAACGCGTGAGTTTGATCCGCAATGAGGGGATGTTGTAGTATAAAAGAACCATCCTGCATTGCTCCTGAGTAGCTCAATGGTAGAGCATTCGGCTGTTAACCGAAGGGTTGTAGGTTCGAATCCTACCTGAGGAGCCAAACATTCTAAAGCACTTAGCCTCGATACAAACCACATGTAACAGGCTGATGTGACAGAACTCTCAAAAACTCATGCTAAGATCCCGGCATGGCGATCCCGCTCGGAACCAACGATCTTAAGATTTATCGGCGCCACATCGCCGCATGCGCCCGATATCCCGGCCTGAAAAAGAAACCCGACACCTTTAAGCCGAACTCCAAAAAGGAACAGATGGAGGACACGTGCGATTGTCCCATCTGGTGCCGCGGATACCTCGCCAAGGAAACCGAAACGGTTGGCGACCAGATCAGGCCGAAGCGGGTGTTCGGCTCACTGGGTTGCCATACATGGATGCCGGCGCAAAAGGAAGTCGCCCGGCTGTATGAGCGCGGGCGTTTCCCCACGGTCGAATCCGGGGAGAAACGAATCGACAATGCAGCGGTCACGGTTGCCCAGGCGGCGGCTCGGTATCTCGAATCCCGAACCGGCGCTTCGCTGAATGCAATCGAGAAGGACACGTATGCCCATTACTCATCGCTGATTGAACAGCGGCTGCTTCCGTACTGCGAGAAGCACGGGATTGTCTATCTCACCGATTTCGAGAACACCGACGTGTGTAGCCGGTTCACGGAATCATGGCGGCAGCTTCGGCGGAATGTCGGAGCCGTGCTGGAGATGACGACACGAAAAACAGAGCTGGCCCGTTTCCGAACCTTCCTCAAATTCTGCGTGCTGAATGAGTGGATGAAGAAGAGCGGGGCGCAGCACGTCAAGTTCAAAAAGACGAACACGGCCGAAGAAACCGAACGGTTCGGGCTGGAGCTTTCGGAGTACCGGCAAATTCTGAGCGCGCCCGCGTCCGTGGATCTTTCCGCGCAGGAGAACCGGGAGACGCTCGTTGTCACCGAACTGATGCGATGGGCCGGATTGCGGATCTCCGATGCCCACAAGTTCAGCGATTCCGAGATCGTTCGCAACGAGTCGAATCACGGATGGAATGCCAGCTTCATCATGAAAAAGACGAAGAAGCGTTGCGTGGTGCCGTTACCCGATCATGTGGTGGAAATGCTGAAGGCGTTGCCGGGCAGAAGGGAAGGGGGAAAGAGGTATTTTTTCACCTGCGGATACTCCGCGCTGCGCGAACGCGTCGATGTGCTGGCCGGGCGAGCGCAGCGGGAGAAAGCTTTCAAGCACCCGTTCTCACCGCATTGCCTGCGACACACATTCGCGATTCAACATCTGAACCAAGGCACTGACATCAAGATCGTCTCGAAGTGGCTCGGACACGGAAGCGTGGCCATTACAATGGCCCACTATTCGAACTGGATTGGGACCACCAAGAAGCTGGCAGAGGACGTGAGCCGGGAAGCGAATGCTCGGATGATGGCCGAAATGGACTCTCTTCCGGCCTGAAGTTCAAACAAATATCGATCGGATGAACTCTTCGGCGGTGCCTTTGGGAACCTGATATCGCCTGCCGATCCTGTAGAGTTTTTCCGGGGCCGATACGAGACGGAGCCGCACCCATTCGCGGGAATAGCCGATCAGCTCCGCAAGTTGGGCAAATGTGCTGGTGTCCGGGATTTTTGCCAGGATCACATTCAGTGTCGCTTCCTTGTGGTCAACTAACGCCCGGTACGTGCTTTCGTCGTGTTGGGGCGTGGGGTTGATTCTGCGTCTCATTTCTCCCTCCTGCTTAATTAAGCGGCTGCGGCACTGCGTCTCGCGAAGCCTTCTGATAACGACACTGCCCGGACGCCGGGACACCTCAGTGATGTCCCCGAGCGTCCGGGCAGTGTCCCGCACCTTACTCGATGAGCTTTCGCGGCCTCGCGGCGGCGACGGTGCAATTGCCGGACTGCCAGTCGTAAGCCATCAGGCTCCTGCCGAAAATGCTCATGTGCATTTTCGTCGCGGAGCAGTCGGAGACTGCGGAGGTGGTCGAGACCCCTGCATCCCGTGCGGATGACGGGCTGTGCGGTGCCGTCATGAGCAAAAATAGGAACATGGCGGCTGCAGGCATAGTCAGAAGGAGACGGCGCTTGACGGGCGGCAGCTCCTTGTACGATTCGATAATTTGTTTGAGTGTCATTGTGTTGCCTCCAGAGAATTTAGCGGTGCGAATGTGAAAGGTGCCCGTCAGCGAGCTGGGAGCTCCATGTTTGGCACACGCGACACCTGCTGAAATAAGTTTTTCAAGTTCGATGGCCCGAGACCAGGAAAATGAGGAAAACGTGTCTCACAGAATTCCCACCAGCACCGATGTTCGAGACGAGCTTGATCGGCTGCTTGGATATCCGCGCTTCAAACCCGCTTCGATACGGGGAATGCTCCTTCGCTTTATGGTGGAGCACTATCTTGCTGACGGTGGAATTCGGCTCACGGAAAGATTCATTGGGGAGGCGTGCATCAAAGAGTGCGAAACATACGAGGAGGCCGCGGGCAAATTTGGATTCCCGCGCACGAGAGCTAATCTGAGTTCTCTGAGGCGAACGCTCAGGAGCTATTACGAAACCGCCGGGTATCAAAATCCAGTCGTTATAGCGATTCCTTCCTACGTCCCTGAGGTCGCTTATCGCACATGCGCTACAGACAGTAGTGGAACGAATCCGATGATAACGCAGGCCATGATCGCGGTGACAACCCGTACTACGTTCGGCGCGCAGGTCGCTTTGACCTGTCACGACGAACTGAGCAAAGAGGCCGAAGGTTCTGACAACCCTGAACTATTGGCGAGATGCGCATGCATCTTGTACGCTGCATCGCCATCATTGCCATGGGAAACCGCAAAGAATCGTCGCACCATCGACGGCTATTTACGTCGCTGTGACGGTAGACTGGCGCTTCCTTGGGAGTATACGTTTGCCGCGGCGTGCCGAGAGTGTTCTCACCTTCATAACTGGAAGAGAGCTGGCGAACTGTTCGAGGCGGCCGCCGTCGGCAGTGATGGCGAGTCAGTTCAGTATTGGTGGCATCCCGCGCTCTTGGCGTCGAAAGGGCAATTTAATGAAGCGATAGACCTCTTGAAAGCGGCCATCGGCAATTCTGGCACGAGCGCCAGCATAGGGCTTCGCTGTGATTTGGGGCTGATTCAGCTCATGGCAGGCAGGCGAGATGACGCATGGGCCACTTTCGACGAGATCACTCTCTTTACGCCACTGGTGGACAACGCCGTTTTAGTCGTCATGTTCCTCATCTTGTGCGAAGCGACAGATGAAATCCCCGAGGCTTGCGCGATGTTAAAGGTTTATGAACGACGAGTGGGAGATACTTCCGATATGTATCATTCTTTTGATTCGTTTTACGGCGACCCTGATGAGGACGAAGAGACGCATTCTTCTGCGCCGCGTGTATACGGATCGCATATGCATTGTTGGTTCATCGGGGTGGCTAGTCTCCTAGCGGAACCGATGGGCGATGAAGAAAGGGCCTTCCGCGCTTACCTGCTGGATGAATCGGGTTTCAATACTGCCTTGGCGCTGATCGCTCTTCGGCGATACGATGAAGCTGTCGCTTCTCTGGAGCGCGCAGCGTTTGAAGAAGAAGATCCTTACAGTATGTGGTTTCATTTGCTGCCGCCCCTCCGTCATCTTCAGCATCGCGACGACTTCCGAAAATTGCTCAAACGGTTAAATCTACCTGATTATCGCTGGCGCTGACCTCTTGTTCGGTTCAGGAGCGCTACGAGCCTGACATTTCCTTGTTGCTTCGCCCAGTCATCGAGTCTAGCGGGAACGTGATCAGGCATATCGATATCGGTGCCGCCGTTGATCAGCGCTTCGCATGCGCCGAAATGTCCCTCCCTCGCAGCCCAGTGGATCGGTCGGTAACCATCTTCGTCATGTGCATTGGGGTCCGCGCTATTTGCAATTAGCAACTGAACCGTGTCAGTATGACCACCTCCGGCGGCCCAGTGCAGTGGGCGGTCGCCCATATTATCCGCCGCATTGATATCAGCTCCCAACTCAATCAGCGCCTCCGCAGTTTCGGTATGTCCCTCCATCGCAGCCCGGTGTAGGGGACGGTCCCCCAACTCCTCATCCGGATAGTTGACATTCGCGCCCCGCGCGATGAGATCCCGCACGGTTTTTGTGTTACCGCTGCCCGCATGTGCAAGCAGGCGCTCGCCCAAGTCGTCCATCTGCCCGCCCTGAAGGTTGCTGAGATTGGGATATTCTGCCACTTCAAGATCAACGGCACAACAAAAATCGGCAAGGCTCGGCTTCCCATTTACCTTCTTTACCTGGAGCCTCACCGGGCATTGGAGACATACTCGGGTTGTCGGCAGCGAGAACACAAAATGCAGCGGCAGAAATCACAATCCGGGACGAATCTGACGACGCAATTGAGGATGCTCGATGCGGTGCATCCGTCACAAAACGAGACACAAAACTCGTCAACCAATTTTTTTACCTGGGCTGTGCACAGGAGACTTGTCTATACGCTTTTTTCCCACTATGGGTTGTGGCTTCTTCTGCTCTGCAACCTCTACATATGGTGTGTCCCAAAGGCTTCCGCGATGCTCTTCATCACCCCTTCAACCGATACCAAACAGGCCAAGGATTACTTCACACGGGGGCTCTCCCAGCCCGACTATTATTTTTCTGATGCCCCTGAAATCGCAGGGCAGTGGCATGGACTTACGGCGGAGCTTCTGGGGCTTACCGGCACCGTCGATCAGGAGCGGTATTTTGCGCTCTGCGACAACATCCATCCTGAAACAAAAGAACCCCTCACGCCCATCACGCGGGGCAATCGCCGGGTGCTCTATGACTTCACCTTCGATGCGCCCAAGAGCGTAAGTCTGGCTTACGAGCTGGGCGGCGACGAGCGCATCATGCCCGCGCTGCGCAACGCGGTTGCCGACACCATGTCGGAGATGGAAGCCGCGATGATGACGCGGGTGAGGGCAGGGGGCAAATTCGAGGACCGGGCCACTTCCAATTTCGCCTGGGCAGAGTTCATCCACCGCACGACTCGTCCCGTCGATGGCATCCCCGACCCACAGCTTCATTGCCACGCGGTCGCGTTCAACTGTACTTACGACCCGGTCGAGGAGCGATTCAAGGCGGGTGAGTTCTCTAATTTGGTCGCCAACAAGGGGCTATATCAAGCCGCTTTTCACTCGCGCCTCGCGCAAAATCTCGCAGCGCTCGGCTACGGCATTGAGCGCGACGGCAACAGCTTTCGGCTCGCCGGAATCGATAAGGCGACGGCGGAGAAATTTTCCCGTCGTACGGAAATCATCGAGCAGGAAGCGGAGCGCCTCGGCATCACCGATGCGAAGGCGAAAGGCGAACTCGGCCGCAAGACGCGCGAAGGCAAGGATGCGGCACCGGCGATGTCCGTCTCGGAATTGCGCCGGGAGTGGATGAAGCGATTATCGGACGGCGAGCGGGACGCGATTTCAGGAGCGCGGGACGGCCAGCGTTGTACTTCACCGGACGCAACCCGCGCGATGGATTATGCGCTCAGTCACTGCTTTGAGCGGGCCTCCGCCATCCCCGAAAAGGACCTTCTTAAGACTGCATTGATTCAGAGCGTGGGGGCGGCATCGGTCGAGGATGTCCGCCATGAGATGTCCCGCGAAAATATCATCCGCCGCAAGCGCCTGGGGCTCGGCTACGTCACCACCAAAGAAGTGCTCGCGGAGGAGCGCGCCATGACCGCGTTCGTCCGCGACGGGCGCGGCAAATTCCGGATGCTGGGCGGCAGTTATACCCCGCAACTCGACGCCGCATTAAGCAAGGAGCAGCGGGAAGCGGCGCAAATAATTTTGACATCGCGGGACCGTGCCGTATTGCTGAAGGGCGGGGCCGGAACGGGCAAAACGCGGATGCTACAGGCCACCGTCAAGGCGATTGAATCCGGGGGCAAGAGCGTGTTTGCCTTCGCGCCCAGCGCCGATGCGGTCAGCGTTTTGCAGTCGGAGGGATTTGCAAATGCGGCAACCGTCGAACGCTTTCTCATCGACCCGGAAATGCAAAAGCGGACACGGGGACAGGTACTGCTTGTCGATGAGAGCGGTTTGTTGTCGGTGAAGGACATGAAACGGTTCTTCGATGTCGCGGCGGCGCAAAATGCCCGTATCCTGCTTGCTGGCGACAGCGCACAACACCATGGGGTCACCAGGGGCGATGGACTGCGCATTCTGGAGCGCAATGCCGGGCTCAAAGTCGCCACCTTAAAGGAAATCCGCCGCCAGACGGACGCGGGATATCGCGAGGCGGTCAAGGCCATCAGCGAAGGCGATGCGCCGGGCAGAAATGCGCCGACGCGGTTTGAAGAGGGCGTGCGGATGCTCGACGGCATGGGCGCGGTCATAGAGAGCACCGGCGAGGATCGCCACCAGCAGATCGCCGCTGACTATGCCGCCGTCACGGCTGAGCGCAAAGGCAAAGATTTTAAGACTGCACTCGTCGTCTCGCCGACTCACGGGGAAGCAGATAAGGTCACTGCGGCGATTCGTCAGGAGCTCAAAGCGCTGGGCAGAGTTGGCAAGGCAGAGCGGGAATTCACCATTCTTCGCCCGCTTAATTTCACGGAAGCGCAACGCGCCGATGCGCGGGAGTATCAGCCGGGCCAGGTGGTGCAGTTTCATCAGAATGCGCGCGGCTTCAAACGCAGCGAGCGCGTGACCGTTACCGGGACACAAGGGGCGGATGTGCAGGTCAGAAACACGGCCGGGCGCACTGTCTCCTTGCCGCTCAATGAGGCGAAGAAATTTCAAGTGTACGCAACGCAAACGTTGCCGCTGGCTGCTGGCGACAAGCTGCGCGTCACGATGAACGGGTTCACGCGGGAAACAAGGCGGGCGGTCTTGGGCAAGGGCGGAGACCGGCTCAATAACGGCAGCATCTACGAGGTCGCAGGATTTACGAAGACGGGCGACATCCGCCTTACCAATGGTTTCACCGTGCAGAAGGATTACGGCGGGTTGACGCACGGATTTGTCGTAACCTCGCATGCCTCTCAAGGCAAGACGGTGGATGTATCGCTGATCGCGCTCGGCTCGGAATCGTTCGCGGCGGCCAATCGCGAGCAACTCTACGTGAGCGCCAGCCGCGGGCGTGAGGCCGTGCGGCTATACACAGACGATAAGGCCTCTATGTTCGACGCGGTTAAAGCCAGCGCCGCGCGGCTCTCGGCGTCCGAACTGTTGGAGGAAAAGCAGGCAAAGCCCCGTCGTCCCGGCCTCATGCAGCGGCTGTTTCAGATGCAGCGGATTCAGCAGATATACAGCGCATGGCGTGGGCGCGGCGTGGAGCGCGGGGCTAAGGAACGGGAGGCGATAGATCGTGGCTGAGTCTCAATTAAAAAGCCGTTCGTTTGCAGACAGGGTCGTGCCCGTGCACTGGCCGAAGGCTGAGCCGGAAGTCGAGGAAGCGCGCGAGAGTTTTCAGGAGGGCAGGGCGCGTAGCCGGGAGTCCGTCATGCTTGACATCCGGCTGGCGGATGGGTCGGTCGAGAGCTTTCCTTACGCCTATCTCACGCGCGTGCGCTATATCCCCGGCGACATACTCCTGCTGCGGTTTGGCGGGGACGAGGTGCGGGCGGAGGGGAAGAATCTGGCGCGCCTGCGGGATGCAATCTCCGAGCACCGGATGCGCTTCATTCAGGAAGGCACGGAGGACGACGAAGGTTTGAAGCCCGAAGAGGCACCGCATATCGGGCGCATCGTGATTACGGAAAGGGAAGGCCAGTAAACGAGGAGAGGCTATGACCCGTGAAATCTTAAAGACGCTGTCGGATACGGAACTGGAGCAGGTGGGAGTCTGGGCGCGGGACGAGGCGCGCGAACGGGCAGTGAAACGCAAGCAGGAAACCATCGCCAGAATCCGTGACCTTGCCGCCGGGGCCGGGGTGCACATCAAAATCAGCGGGGCGCGTGGACGGCCGGCGAAGTCCGAGCCTGAGCCTAAGCGCCCGCGAACTAAATAATCCGGCGATAAAAGCGAACACCGCGCCTGCAACCCCATGCAGCGACACGCAAGCCACATCGGCTAACGCTCAAGTTTTTCTGCAATCCGCAGAAAACACCAGAAGGAATCCAATCGATGGACTTCCCTTGTCTCACGATCAACATGACTCCGGCGCTCTAAACACAAGGGCTAGCTCGCGCCGCTGGAGAACTGTTGCCGTCGGGCACTTCAATCCCGGAGCTGGTGACCGCCCACAAAAAGCGCAGAAAGCCCATAAAAAGGACATTACATGACACCGAAAGACATGACGGAAATGCCGGATTCGCGCCCCCCGCAATCCTCACACCACGGGGTAGCTGCACGGGGGCTTGGCCAGACCTTCGGCATTCTGCCCTCGATGGCGCTCCTCACGCTCGTCGTCGATACGATGCTGTTTGGCGCCGAGGCGGGGAGCTTAGGCTTGAGTCTTCCCATCTCCTGTGCCGCGGGCGGCGTGCTCGGAGTTATCACCTTCCTTGCCCAGCGCAAGTGGTATGGGGATGATACCGAAAGCGCGCTGATTAAGGGGCTGATCCTGGCATTCTTGACAGCGATCCCCACCCCTCTCCCAGCCCTGCTCTATGTGCCCTCGGGCATCGTGGGCTTCGTGCATAACCTGCGCCGCAAATAAAGGAGACACCAATGCCTGAGAAGAAAAGCCTATTCGAAGAGATCACCAAGGGTATCGCGGATGCCGTCACGGACATCCGCGAGAAGGTTGTGGAAGAGCCGTGGTTCGGCCGTGTGGTCAATGAGCGACCTGTGACCGAAATGAACTTTGGATGGCCGCAAGCGCCCGCAGTGCAGCCTGAGCAGGGCGAGCACGAACAGGATCACGAGCGCGATATGGCCGATGACGGAATGGACCGCTAAGGGAAAGGAGACGCAACATGAAATTCATATCGGATCTACAAGCAAGACTGCTGAAGCTTGGGCCTTACGGATATTTGACCCTGGAAGACGCCTGTGCCGGAATTCATTGCACGGGGCGTATCGGAAGCGGAAAAACAAGCGCCGTTTCAATCCTTGCGCGCGCGTTTTTGCGCGCGCGTTTCGGGGGAATCGTCACCGTGGCGAAGCCTGGGGAAGTTACTCAGTGGCAGAAATACTGCGCGGAGGAGGGGCGTTCGAAGTCCCTCGTCCTGTTCGACGAGAATGAGGGGTTTAACTTCCTCTCATACCTGATTGCGCGCCACGGCATCGACGGCATAGGCACGGTCACCGATTGCCTGATGCGGGTGCTGGAGGCGGTCAAGAAAGCCAGCGGCACGATGAGCAAAAAGGGGGAGGAGCCGTTCTTCGAGGAGTCCAAGCGGCTCCTGCTGCGCTTCTCCATTCTTCCGCTCTACGCGGCCAACGGTTCGCTCTCAATCGCCGATATCATCCGGTTCATCGAATCGGCGCCAACGAGCGCAAAGGACGTAACTGATCCGGAGTGGAAGAAAAACTCCTTCATGTATAGGACGATTGTTGCCGCCGCACAGACGCCCAAGGTGCCCTTGCCGCCGGACGTGCTCAAAGACAACATCGAGCATTGGACTCGTGCTCACGTTGAGATCCCGGAGAAGACGCGCGGCAATATGGTGGTGACCGTGACGGCAGCGCTCGACCGCTTCCGCCATGGACGTCTAAAGAAGGCCTTCTGCGGACGCACCACGCTCGTGCCCGAGATGACCTTTCACGGTGCTGTGATGGCGCTATGTATGCCGTCGGTTACGTGGGGCGAGGATGGGATCATAGGCCAGCAAATTTTCAAATTCATCTGGCAACGCGCTGTACTGGCGCGCAACAGCCTTCCGCAAAAGCATCGGGAGCGCCCCATCTTCGGTTGGTTCGACGAGGCACAGGAGACCGTAAATAGTGAGGACGAGCGCTTTTTGGGCCTCGCGCGGGAATCAACATGTTGCCCCGTCTACATGACCCAGTCACTTCCAACCTATTACAGCAAAATCGGCGGCGATACGCCGCGCGAGGATGCATTAACGCTCATGGGTAAGTTTGGTACCCATCTATTTCTGACGAATTCCTGCGCTGAAAGTAACGAGTACGCCGCACGCGTCATCGGCAAGGTCGTCACCCACCGCAATACCTTCAATACCGGCACATCCCGCAGCGTCAATGTCGGGATGTCGGCGGGCAGCAGCGAGAGTGACAGCAGCGCCTCGAATTATGGCCTTACATCGGGCCATCAGTCGGGGCAGGGCGGCTCCAACAACAGCCGCACCTCCGGCTCGGGCCATACGCGCGGAACGAGCGATAACTTTGGCGAGAATCGCGGACAGGGGCGCAATGACAGCGAAAGCCGCGGCTACTCCGAAGCCATGGAGTATGTGTTCGAGCCCGGCGACTTTGGACGGCTGCTTAAAACCGGCGGCCCGGCCAACGGCAATCTGGTGACCGGCGTCTGGTATCAAAGCGGTCGTAAATTCGAGAGCACCGGCACCAACACTTTCCTTGCGAGGTTCAAACAGCGATGAGACAGCCAGGCATCCTCGTTCGATTTGCGGGAACCCCGCTCATTGCCTGCCTGTTGATTGCAGGCGCGGCAACGGTCATCTATGGTTGGTATCTGGGCCATCTGACCATGTGGCCGATGCTCATCGCGGTCGGGACGGTGTTTCGCACACTCTCGGCCGTTGGCACCGTGCGCCGATATAAAGCATGGGCTGCGGAGTGGGAGGCGATGGGGCGCGTGGCAGGCGCGCCTAAGCCTGCCGCAAAGCCCAAACCATGGAAACGCGCCATGCTGATGGCGGCGGCGCTCATCGGCTTGCCCTTGGCGTTTTCTCAGCCTGCGATACAGGACAATCCGGCGGTGTTGAGCGGATTGCACTGGGCATGGGGCCTCCTCGCACTCTATTGCCTGTGGCGGCTGCTCAGCGCCCTGTGGAGAGCCAAGCGAAACAGCGTGCGCCGTAAGCGGGAGGCGCGCATCGAGAAAAGCCTCGATGATCCCATCACAATTGCAGTGGGTAGCGCCACTGACTGTCCTACGCGTGCCAGCGCGCAACGGAACCTTCCGGACTATTGTCTGCAACTCATGAGCCGCGATTGACGGAGGCGAACGCGCAAGGTTGAGGACGAAGGCGGTCAGTGGAGGAGGCCCTCACGGGGCCTCCTCGCCGGTCGTTTCCGCCTCGTAGTGCCTGCGGGCCCGGCCCAGTGCAGCCTCGAAGCCGAACTCGCTCCGGTCGCTCAAATGCATCAGGTCGCAGAGCAGGTCGCAAACGGCGTCGTGGGCGTCAGCGCCGGTGGCCTTCTGAAAAGCGCGCAGTGCGGCTTGCGCCCATTTGGCGCGATGGTCGTTCTTGTTTTCGGGGTCGGGTGGCAGAGTGCGGCTGCTCGGGCTGGTGCTGTTACGTCTGGCGTTTCCTTTGGGCTGGACAATGGCGATGGCCGATGGGGCCGAGGTGCCTGTGATGAGTGATTTCATGGGTTCTCCTATTCGTGTGCGGTGCCGCATCTGCGGCTCGCTTGACGGCCCGAGTCCGCAGGCGTTATAGGGAGCGGGTCATAGTAATTTGTCTCGCGAGGAAGGCCGCAAGGCCGGGGAAATTGCGTTAAATGACCCTAGCGACCGGCGCCTGCATCGTGGCCGATAAAAAGCGAGCGGCAGGATTGCGGCAGATACATAAAGAGGGAGCCGGGGAAGTCGTCACGGGCAACTGCGCCTCAATCGCTCCCGCTGCGCTCGGCCTGAAATGCAGACTGCTGGACCAGCCCCGTCATGCCCGCCTTGAACCGAACCCGAAAACCGGCTATGTCGCATCGCCAATGGAAGAGATACATTCAGACAGCGCTGCACGGCTGCAACGTCGCAGGCGGCTTGAGCGGTTTGCGCGCAATGAACGGATATTTCCCGGCGGCGACCATCCGACCGGAAACTGCACGGCCTGTGCGCGGATCATCACACGGCGGTTCGGCGGCGAGGTGCGCGGCTACTATCACGTCGATAACCCGGAAGCCGCGTTCGGAGCGACGGAATTCGGACATGATTTCGCCGTGACCGGCGATAGCTTTCTTGTCGATCCGTGGCTCTTTCATTACTACGGAGAACCACCCATTCTCGACTTGCACGCCCTTGAAGAGCGCGCGGAGGCGGTGCGCCGCTATGGCAGCCAAGTGAATTGGCGGGTGATGCCCGGATGGGAGGAACACATCGAAGGGAGTCTCTATCAAGTGCGCCCGCTGTTGCGGGGGCGGAGTTAAATCAGAACCTTGATTGAGGGGCGGCGGTGACGCCGCCCCTCTTGCCGGACTATTCCTCCTCACCGTTGCGGATATCGAGGATCTTGCTGTGCGTCTGATCGGCGAGTTTGGCCAGTGCCAGCAGGTCGTTGGTATCGAAGCTGTGGGTCGTCTGCCAGTTGCCCGAGGCATCGCGGTAGCGGCGCTCGAAGCTCACCGAGTGGAACGTGCCCTTGTCTGTGGTGCGCTCCCAGATGCTGGCGTTGATGAGGCCAATGCGAAGTCTTGCGACGGGCGGCTTGTTGGACTCGGTTGCGGTGGGCTTTGTTGCAGTGTTCGTCGTCATAGTCTGTTTCCTTCTTTCGTTTGTTCCGGCTGGCACCATTGCCAACCTCGTGAAAGTTCATAGCCGGAGAACGGACCGACTTCAATGGGTCAACACGGGACGGAGGCGAAGCCGGAGGAATGGAGCGGGCAGCGCCCTTGAAGTCACAGGGACGGCTCTCTGGCAGATTTCACGGGAGAGGATGGCTTAAATGGGCTAAAGCCGGATATGAAAGCGGAAACCTGACCGACAGCGACCACTCTCAATAAACCGCAACGATAGACCACTTAATCCCGACGCACACGAAGGGCCGAATGAGCAGCCATCCCGGAAAACGCCTGAGAGACACGAGCCGCGCTTGCAGTGAAGCTCTGCCGCTGCTATTGCGAAATCAAACGAAGCATCGCAAACACACTTCTCAATCAGCGTGCAGGCCGGACTCTCGCGGACAACGGCGGAGAATCTCTCGATAGGCCCAACTTAAGAGGCGGAGATGCCGGGGGAGGGGTTCAGCGCTGCCACTGTTCTTGCTGGCCCTGCCGTGCGGTTCTCTCGTCGCGCTCCTTATGTATACGGTTCGTCCAGAGTATCTCGGAAAGCACAGCAGTAGCCACGGAACCGATGCGTATCCACCGCCATCGCTGCTCCGGGTCCTTAATCATCTCGTGGATGAGAAGCGGCGACAATATGCCGACCGTCTTTACCCAGTGGCCAGCCGCGCCCACCGATGTGTGCGGATTGTGAAACGCCTGACGGTTATATTGCAGGTTCATCGGTTCGGCGTGAAGGGGCGAGGTCGGCGGCATGACTGTTCTTTTTGGTTTTGGAATCGGCTCCTTTCGTACCGAGGTCATGAATGGGTTTCAAGACGCTTTTTTGCAACAGCGTGATAGTTTTTGTCCATCTCTACGCCGATGTAATTTCGGCCGAGCGTTTTTGCAGCGATCAGCGTTGAGCCCGCCCCCGCGAACGCGTCCAGGACCGTATCCCCTTTGGCCGAGTATGTTTCGATGACTGGCAGAAGTGCGGAAATGGGTTTCTCGGTTGGGTGGTCCTTGTTGCCGGTGTTATCGCCCCACTCGATGACATCGGCCAGAGGATTGGACGGCCTGCCGGGATTGCCTTTGGCAAGCAGATAGGCGGTTTCATGCTGAGAACGCACATGGCCGACGGACGAGGTGTACTTCTTTAGCAGTGAGAAGTGTCCCACAGGTCGAAAGCCCGCGGCGCGGAACGCCTGCATGAAACGGTCGGCGTGCGGCCAGCCATAAAAGGTGAAGCAATACCCATCACGCGCCAAGACCCGGTACATCTCTGCAAAGGCGGGCTTGAGCCATGCTGCGTTGTCATCATTGGACACTGTACGCCCGTCTCGCGGTTTGTAGTTTACAAGGTAAGGCGGGTCCGTGAGGATGAAATCAACGCTGTTATCGGGCAGCATCGGCAACGCTTTGATGCAATCGGCGTGGATGATCGAGTTTCGGAATGGGGTCATGGCGGGTTCCTTTATGTGAGTGGGTTATGTATTGGCTTGAATGGCTTTACGGAGGGCGGACTCGGACATGTCGCCACGGTAGGAGTTGACTCCAAAGGCGATGTTCCCTCTGGCGAGCTTAGTCACATCGAGCACGGCGCAGTGGTGCGGTTCATCGAAGAGAATCGCGATCTTCTGCGTGTTCTCATCGCCGATATCGTCAAACAGCACGACGTGGAACGGCGCGCCGCAAATGCCGTTGCGGTGATAGGCGATACCGGTGACACGGATTTGGACAGAGCTAATCATGGCTGGCCCTCCCGCGCGTCGTTTTCAAGCTCGACGATCCGGCCTTCATCGACCACAAATACGTCGTAGGCCTCGTCCCAGGTTTTGCCGTCGGTGATGGGATAGACCTTGATGACGAGTTGAGCTGACGCCATGGGCGGCGGCGCGCTCCGGCGGATATCGATGCGGAAGCGGTTATCCACCGTGACGGAGGCTTTGTGGTGCTGGGCTTCTATGCCGTGGTGCAGCCGGTAATCATCAAGCGGGATATCCTGCGCGATGGTTCGTCCCGCGGCATCATTGATGCTGACGATACGCTTGCATGCGGCGCCGTCCCAACAACCTTCGTAGTACGAAACCTTATCGCTATCGAAAGACAGGGCGAGGCGCAGGGCCTCGGCATCGTCGCGGGCTTCGATATCGACGCTGCCGTAATGAGGAATATCCTCGGCATACAGCACGGAATAGGATTTGAGCGCGGAGGCACCGTCCGACACATCGGCGGTTTCCGGCAAAGGCCGGGAGTGTGCTTTCGGGGAGATCTCGGTCATACGTGCCTCCGATGTCCGGCGAGTGAGTCCTCCTCAACGTTGATGAAGATGCCTTCCTCGGTGCAGAGAATGTCGAGGTCGAAGAGTTCGTCGAGGTAAGGATGGAGCGGGTCGAAAAAGTCAGTAGAGAGTGGGATGTAGTTGCATCGGGTCATTGAGTGATTCCTTATAAGTGCGGTGATGAGAAAACGGGGCGGCGGTGAGGCCGCCCCGGTAGAGGGTTAGTCGCGGGGGCGCTGGCGGTCCCAGAAGAGCGTGTGTCCCTGCTCTGAACCGGTCTTCACAAGGCGACATTGAATTTTCTCGACAAAATTGGGGTCATCGAGGCTGACCGAGAGATATTCCGCGCCTTCCTTGGAGGATCTCTTCCAGGCGGCTCCGATTTCGGAAGTGAAGTCGCCCGTGATGTGGAAGACACGAAAGTCGGGAGCTTTGTCGCTTTTCTTGTTGCTGGGCTCGAAGGTGATCTTTGCCCGGAGCGTCAGTGTTTCGATATTGCCTGCGTAGCCGTTGCCGTCTTTTTTGAATGTGCCGATGGTAGCCATAGAAAGTCTCCTTTTTGTTTGCGGAGGTCACCCTATGCGACCTCTCGATGGCACCGTGACCGCAGGCGGAAAGCGAGTGGGTCATCAGGATTTTTTCTTGCGCGAGGAAGCGACCGCAGGGAGCGGGGAAAATCCGCCATTGATCCCCTAGCGAGTGACGCCTGCAACGTGCCCATCAAAGAGAGCGAGCCGGGGTGTCTTCGTCTTGAAAAGGAGGGGGCTGTGGCGAATCTGACATCAGGCACTGACGGCGATTACGCAGAAGAATAGACACTGTCTCGCGGCATGGGCGTGCCTGAGACGTTTCAGCGCAAGAGTTCTTGTTTCCCGACGCTCCTTGCGAATCTTATTCGTCCACACCGCCTCGGAACCCAGCGCCGGGGCAACCGGGCTGAATCTTTAGGCGTTAAAATCTTGAATATGGGGTTTGAATCCGCCGAACAAAAATTCAACCGCCTTCGAGGGCAAATCCAAAAGCTGGTCCTCACGTCATATCCGAATCCTGAGCGCAATGGCTGCCCAGGCGATGCCGTTGTCCGGGATTACGCGGAACGAGTGGCAAACTGGGAATCCGTGGAGGAAGAGGTGGCATATCACCACATCACCCACTGCTCGCCGTGCTACAGGGAATTCCTCGACATGGGTGAAAAGATACGCGCGTCACGGGACCAGAAACCAGCGAAGCGCATTCCCTGGAGTTTCAGAAGAAGTATGAGCCGCACTCTGGATCAACTCGAAGACGTAATGAAATCCGCTCGGGATGAAGTCGCGCGCGACGTTGCGTCGCGTCTTTCGCGAACTCACCGATAATGAGCGGAGCCAAGATGGCCGCCGTCTTCACTCAAGTGGCCGGCAGCGCCGATTGAGGTGTGGGGCCAGTGAAACGCCTGCCTCTCAGGCGCGTTCGTGTATCTCGCGTGAAGCGTTGAGGTTTGCGACATGACGGCCCGCTGGTGCAGCTTCCGCATCGCGGCCAGAACCCGTCTCGGGAGATCCCGGTTGTTGCGCATCCTCAGCTATCTGCCGCTCGCCTTTATCCAGATCGAGCGCGGAGTTCAACTGCGCCTGACGGGTAAGGAGTTCTTTGAGCTTGCCCTCGTGTTCGAAGGGGCGGCCCATCTGGTGCTGGTAATCGGCGAGGGCTTTCTCCTGCCGCTCAATCTGATCTCTTTCCTCCTGCGCCAGCCTGTCGAGCGCCCGGAGCGTGTGCTCGATGCTTTGCATCGTCCCGATGGTGTGCTCAGCGTTGAGATGAGCGCGGTACGTGTCTTTGCCGCGAACAAACAGATCGGGGAGTTCCGGCTCGCCATCGAAGGTCTTCATGTCGGTGCCCCGGCTTAAGATGTCGAATCCGCGGTAATGGGCGCGATGCCCGAGCGTCTTGTCGTTGCGCCATGACAGCGCGGCATGCGTGAGGGCCTTGGCTGCTTCCTCGCGCGCGCCCTTTCCGGAATACTCACGGTTGCCCACGGTCATTGCGAATTCGGCATCGGCGTACGCGTCGCGGGTGGCGATGTCGGCGGTGACGCGATCGAGACCAGCCTTCGTGTGCCGGATCTTCTCCGGCAGGTTCTTAATCTCCCAGCGGATATTGTGCTGCTGTTTGATATGCGCCGAGCGGAGCTGGTCGAGCTTCCTTATCTCGGTATCGACGCGGACCTTCTCCATCACAGCGGGGTTGCCCGACGCGATGGCCTTTATCTCGGCATAGGTCAGTGCACCGTTCTCGAGATCCTCGGCGGTGCGCACGCTGGTGCTGCCGTTCATCACCTGTTGTATGAACCGGGCTTTGGTCTCTAACGTCTGCCACATATATGCATCAAAGCTGCCTTCGGTGACGTAGCGGTAAAGCTCCACTTCCGGGTTCATATTGCCCTGGCGTTCGATGCGCCCGCGGCGCTGCTCCAGATCGCGGGGCCTCCACGGGGCGTCGAGCTCATGCATGGCTTTAAGGCGCTTCTGGACGTTGGTGCCTGCACCCATTTTCTCGGTGGAGCCCAGAAGGATTCGGACCTTACCCGCATTCACCGCGTCAAACAGCGTCGCTTTTGCGCCGTCGGAATCGGCGTCATGAATGAAAGCGATTTCGCGCGCAGGTATTCCGCGCTCGATGAGCTTGGTTTTGACCTCGTCATAGACATTGAAACGGTCGGGATTGGGTGTGGAGAGATCACAGAACACGAGCTGCGTGGAATGCTCACGGCTGGTCTCCTCCCAGACGGAGTAAATCCTGTCGATGGCGCGCGACAGCTTTGTATGCGTGTGCGGGTCCGCAAAGGGCTGCACCAGGCGCATATCAAGCGCGGCCTTGCGGCCTTCGCCGGTGATCTTGAGCATGTTGTCCACCTTCGGGTCCACTTTGCCGTTGCGCAGCTTCTCGGCACGCTTCGTCAGCGTCCCGATGAAGGCTTTGAGGTCATCGCTCGCTGGCGCCGCAATCACCTGCGGCTTGCCGCCTGTGATGGCGGGCCGGGGGAGTTTCAGCATATCGGCGGTCTGGACATCCGCAAACGTGCGGAACATCGTGAGCAGTTCCGGGAGATTGACGAACCGGGCGAATCGCGTGTGCATCCGGTAGCCGGAACCGTCGGGGGCCAATTCCAGCGAGGTCACCGGCTCACCGAAGTTGGCCGCCCAGGCGTCAAAATGTTCGACGCCTGCGGCTTTCAGCAACTCAGGCGCAAGGTAGCGCTGGGTCGTGTACATCTCGGCCATGGTGTTGGATACCGGCGTGCCCGTGGCAAACACGACGCCCCGGCCGCCACTGCGCTCTCGCAGATACCCGGTCTTGATATACATGTCGAGTGCCCGGTTGCTCTCGGAGTTTGGCAGGCCCGCGATGCGGTTCATCTTGGTGACGTAGGAGAGGTTCTTGTACAGGTCGCTTTCATCGACGAAGACCTGATCAATGCCCAGTTGCTCGAAGGTGACCGCGTTATCTTTGCTCTCGCGGTCGGCGCGGTCTTTGATCCGCGTCTCCAGCCGCTTCTTTGCTTTCTCCAGTTCCTTGACGATGCGGCGATTGTCGCTGTCGCCTCGGGCCTCGGTGATGGCGTCTTCCAGATCCGAAATCTGTATCCCAACAAAACGGGCGAAGGTCTCATCCGACACGGGCAACTTTTCAAAGGAACTGTGCGAGACGATGACGGCGTCGTAATTGCCGGTGGCGATCCGGCTCATCGCCTTCTGGCGGTTGCCGGCGGCAAAGGAATCTTTGCCTGCCACAAAGATATGGGCCTGCGGATAAAGCTGGAGGAACGCCGCGCCCCATTGCTCGACGAGATGATTGGGCACCACGATCATTGGCTTCTTGGCGAGTCCCATGCGGCGCAGTTCCATGCAGGCGGCAATCATCTCGTACGTCTTGCCTGCTCCGACTGTGTGGGCAAGCAACGTGCTGCCGCTTTGCAGGATGCGCCAGACGGCGTCTTTCTGGTGCTTGTCGAGGTCGCGGTTGCGTAAGTGCTCGCGCGCCATACCGGGGAAGGTCAGGTGGGAGCCGTCGAAGGTCCGCAGGCGCAGGTTATTGAACTTGTCGTTGTAATCTCGCGCAAGACGCTTCGCGCGGTCCTCATCGGCCCAAATCCATTCGCTGAACCGGTCCTTGAGCTGCTGCTGCTTCTCGCGGGCGACGATGGTCTCCTGCTGGTTGATGACGCGCGTACCGTCTTCGAGCTGGTCGTACGCGGTGGGGACGCGGCCATTTAAGGCCTGCTCGATGAGTTCCGTCGCCGGGAACCGGGCGGTGCCGAACGTGGTCGAGTTGCTCACGACAGACTTTGCATAGCTTTCGATGTTCACTGCCCACGTGGCGATCGCGCCCGCATGGGTGACCTTGACGGCGCTCTTGGTCATATCCAGCGTCTGCAGAATGAAATCCCGGATGTCGCTCGCCGGAATCCACGACGAACCCAGGCGCGCGCTGATGTCGCCGGGTTCGATGTCCGCGGGCTGGACGGATGTGAGCGCCTCGACATTCCGGCTGTAAGACGCGTCGAGCGATTCTGCGGCGGTCGCCTGAACGAGCTTCGCGCGCACGTCGCCGCTCAAATACCGGTCGGCGGTTTCCCATGCGCCGCCTTCGGGGTTGCGGTAAATGAGACTGCCCAACTCGCGTTGCAACTGGCTGGCACTGCGCCCGGTCAGCTCCATCATGCGGGGCCAGGTGATCTGGCCAGTCTCGTTGAGAGAAACGGTGAGCGCTTCCGCAGCGGTCTCGACATGGTCAACCGGCTTGTAGCGCTCCAGCGTCCGCCGCTCAAATATCGCCGTCTTCGTGGCGCTCTTCGTCTCGGCGTCGTAGTTTTCTAAGGACAGGAGGAGAGGCTGGTCCGGGTCACCGGCAAAGGCCCGGATATTCTCCTTGTTGGAGATCGGGCCGTAATGGCGGACGAAGGAGCCGTAGAGATCATTTAGCAGCTTGCGCGCTTCAGCGATGCGCTCTTTGGGCGCATCCTCAAGCTGCGTCTGGAACACCAGTCGCACGGCATCGCGTACCGCCAGCATGCCGCGCACGCGCGCGGTCGCCGATATCGAAAGTCCGGCAGGCTCGAAGGATTGCCCGTTGCGCACAAACAGCTCGCCGTCGCGCACGGCGAAGCCGCCGTCTTTCACGCCAGTGAACGAAGCGGCATCTGCCAGCGTCGCTGGCGGCGGCCCGCGGCCCTCGTCGCGTGGGACATACACGCCTTCGGGTAGTGAACCCACCGCGCGGGCAAGGAGGGCAGGGGTGAGATCTCCTGCGAGCGTGGGCTCGGCTCCGCGGTACATGGAACCTTCCAGCTTCATCTGCCCCAGCATCATCTCCGGATGCCGCGCAAAATACTCATTCACTTCAATGAGGCCGTCATCGTCAATCTCGATGGGGGCCAAATCCGTCCATGCGTGACCGGCAGGTGCCTGTCCGGGCGCACGCTTTTGCAGAAAGAGAATGTCGGTCGTTACTTCCGTACCGGCGTTCGCTTTGAATGCCGTGTTGGGCAGACGTATCGCGCCGATGAGGTCGGCGCGGTCGGCCAGGTATTTACGCATTGTGGAATCCTGCTTGTCCATCGTGTAGCGGCTGGTAATCAGCGCCATGACGCCGCCGGGCCTGAGCTTGTCGATGGATTTGGCGAAGAAGTAATCGTGGATGGCTTTGGTCTGCGGACGTTTGTAGGCAGGGTCGTGCACACCGTAGTCGCCAAAGGGAACATTTCCGACGATTGCGTCGAAGAAATTATCCGGCAGCGGTGTTCCCTCAAACGCCTTCGCGAAAATCGCCGAGTCCGGGTAGAGCTTCTTTGCGATGCGGGCGGTGACGGAGTCGAGTTCGACGCCAGTGCGCTTGGTGCCGGGAAACATCGGCTGCGGCATGAGGCCGAAGAAATGCCCCACTCCCATCGATGGCTCCAGAATCTGTGCCCCGTGCTTCATGCCAAGGTGTTGCACGCCGTCCCAGATGCCGTTTATCACCATCGGCGATGTGAAATGTGCATTCGGTGTCGAGGCGCGCGCCGATTCAAATTCCTCGTCCGTGAGAAGCTGTCTTACATCTTTCGCGACGGGCTTCCACTCCGCCGGAGGCACGAGACTAAAGGCATTGGGCAACGCGCCCCAGCCGACGTAGCCGGCGAGAATGGCCTTCTCTTCGTCGGTCGCGTCGCGATCTTCAGCCTCGATTGCCTTGAGTGTGCGGATGGCGGCGATATTGTCGCGGGCTTTCTCATGCAGGCCGCCCTGACCGATACGGTGCGCTTCCGTTATCCGGAAGTCGCGGGAGGGCTTTTCTTCTGGCTCTGGCTCGAATCCGTGGATGCGGGCCGGGGGACCTCGGTCGGAAGGAACGCCCATTCCCTCGTCGCTATCTCCCAGGCTTCCTGATAATGCATCTTCTTCACTGACACCAGTTCGTACAGCAGGTCCGCCGTCTGCTCCTCCGCCTGTGCCAGAGTGTGTTCCAACTGTTTGCGGCTGCGCAATTCTTTCACCATCTGCGGGCGGTGCTCCTGCCAGTGGCGGAGAATCATTTGCGACAGGCGGCTGTTCTCGTGCATCCGGGGCCTCGGGTGTTGGGATGTGGCCGTGCGGGGTCACTTCCAGTGCTGGCGTATCCGACGCAACCCCGCCAAAGAGATCCATCTGGTTCGTGTAATCGGGCCTTATTGGCCTTCTTGTTTTTGTGGCGAATGCCATGACGTGGCTCGGCGGGGTTACGACGCCGGGCAATGTAGCGATGCGATTTGAGTTTTCAAGTGGGTTTCGGATCGGGCTGCGGTATAAAGTCATGCACTGAGTCCTTCCTGCAACGGGTGAGTGAAAGCATCTGCGGGCAACGCAAAAAGCTCGGCTTCGAGCTTTTGCGCGCGGCCCATCCATGGCTCGGGGCGGATCGCTTTCACCCAGTCTGCGAATGACGGAATGAAGCCAAGGTCTTCCCGCACGTGCTGTTCGCCAATCCAGCGCGTCGGAAGTACGCGGCCTGACGACAGCGTGATCGTCGTGCCGAAGATCGTCTCGGACATGAAGATGCCCTCAGCATGATGGCGCAATGCCCTGTGCCGGAAATCCGCGATGATGGCCTTCGAAGCGTCGAACCAGTCGTGAATGCGCTGATAATCGGCGACGGTGCCGCCCCACTTCTTCACGCTGGATAAGGAATGGTGATAGGGATGTGCCATGGCGCTCGCCCTCAAAACGTGTAGGAGTGAAGTGTCGAATCGACGAACCGGGAATTGAACTCCAATTCGATCCGGCGTTCCGCAACGGTGAAAATGAAATCGCCGTAGGCTCCGTCATTGTTCTCCCAGCCGCCATGTTCTTGCCCCAGAAACCCATAGCAGAGCTTTTCAATCGCTTCTGAGAGGGCGCTCAGGGCTGTAGTGACAGTATCGGAGCCCCATTCCACAGAGTGAAGCGTCAAACTCACCACCGGCATTTCCACGGGCTGTCCGTCCTTGTATGCGACCAGTTCTTCGATCTGGCCGCTGTCGCCTTCTCCGTCGAATGTGACGGTCACGCGCTCAATTCCCTCGTCCGCAAGCACGTCGAAGACAGCGGCCTTGTTCAGCTCATTTACCTTCTTCAGGGCTTCCTGGTAATGCTGGTAGGATTTCGCAAAATCGTCAGTATCGGCCATGTCGGCGTTCTCCTTCTTTGATTGCGGAGACCGCCCATGCGGCCTCTCGATGGCACGCCTCAGCAGGCTGAAAGGGAGCGCGTCATAAGCAATTTCTCTTTCGCGAGGAATGCCCGGCAAGATTCGCCGGGCAGGGGAAATTGCGTCATTGACGCCAGCGAGCGCAGCCTGCACTGTGCCCTTCGAGAGATTGGTCGGCAGGGGTGTCTTCTGGCTTGAAAGGGAGTGGCTCTGCCGTACCCGGCATCAAACGGCAACGCCGTTATGCCCTCCGAGTGACGGCAATATTAAGGCGGCCTTGTACACAACGAACCATAGCTGGAACCATCGGGCCTTGCCGGCTTTGGGATAGTGAAGGGGTGGAGAATGGCGGAGAGACGGCCAACAAGAGCATGGACCCGGCGATGGTCGAAGGCATGGCACAGGCTGTTGAGGGGATGAGCCGGTTAGGAAAACGCATCCTTGAAGAGAATGTCGCCGATGAACATGTGTGGTTTCGCAATCTGCTCATCGGGCTCATCAATTGCGCGCTGCAGGACTACAGATCCGTCCAGATCGGCTGCAGCAAGTCAACGTATCTCGCAGCTTGGGGCACTCGCAACTTGCTGGAACTGAAGGTCACCAGCGCATATATCGTGGCCTCGGGTAGCAACGCGGCAGAGTTTAAGAATGATCTGCTGATTGACACCAAGGAATTCTACGAAGCGGTGACAAAGGCGACCGAGGCGACCCACGAGAAGCTCGCATCGGCCCTTCGGGAAATGGCGGAACAGTCGGAGGGATTACATAAGGAAGTGATGACGGCTGCGGCGCAATCGCACACCGCACGCCGCCCGAAGACGGAGATATCGGACGCTGAAGTTGAAACCTACAGACAGCTCATGGCGGAGTATGGCATCGACAAGAAAACAAAGCCCAAGCGGGCCAGTGAGATCGCGCGGCTAATAAAAGAAGCGCGGGACTTCGATCCGATGTTCAAGTTGTGTTCGAAAATCATGCACCGGACGGCTTTGTCGATAGCCTCGACCATCATGCCGGGCAGCTTGGATGAAGCGGTTCCGTTCCTCACCAGCCGGGCGGCATCCGATTTCCTCTCGATCTATGACGTGATCGAGCGGCATGTTAACCAGATTGGCATCCGTCCTTCGGACGGCTAACGCGGCGATATCCGAGAAGGTTTGACCTCTCGCGCCGTGTGGTGCGGGCCGCGAAGGGCCAGGCGGTCACCGGAGCAACCCGCACCGAATCGCCGGACTATCTATTGATACTTCACCGACCCGATGACAGAGCCACCGACCGTTGTAGCAATCGCAAGATCGACTCCGGGAACGGTCAATGACTGGAGAGCGGAGTAGCCGTACACTCCAAAAGAGGCCCCGGAAAACGTCGTCCCGCTGGCGCTTCCGGGGAAATAAAGCAGTATGTTCGATGGGATGGTGAATTGCCCGTCGCTGCTAGGCGCGGCGCATTCCGCAGCTACCTGGGTTCCCGAGGAGCCATAGAGGTATTCGACCGTGAAATTGATTAAGACAAACCCGGCCGGGTCACCGCCGGTCCATTGCAGCGTGAGGGGCTGTGTCCGGTTAATCGTCGAGGTCGCGACACTTTGATTGGTCCAGAGAAACGGCTGGTTCGCAGGGGCCGTGAAGCTCGCCGTAAAAGCTCCGACATCGGGGCCTCCTGCGCCGTTGGATATCTGATAGACGCCAGTAGGGATCGAAGACAGACTCCCCGTATATGTGCCGCCGCCGACGGAGGGAAGCGAGACCGCAGTTCCCGAAGGTGGCGTGAGCGCGATCGCCGTACCGGCATTCAAGCTTGCGGGATTGTTCGGGGGTAGCCCCGCGGGTGTGACGGTAACGAGGCAACTGCCGAGTGAAGGAAAGCTGCCAGCTTGTGCGGTGATTTGCGCCTGTGTATATTGCTGGAAAACCGCGCTTGCCGCATTGGCCGTCGTGGTGCTTGACTGGCCGTTGGCGGTGACCGATATGGTTAAGTCCGTCAGTGAAAAGCTTGCCGCCTTGTAGCTGCTCTTGCCTTTGAGCGTAGACAACACTGTCAGAGGGTTAACGCCGTCGCTGCACTGCCCGCCGTTCGGCGCTATGGGAATCGACGTGATGTTGCTGCTGAAACTCCCCGTTTGAATCACGAGGGAAACGGTGCAGCCGGGGCTCACGCCTTGGGGAACCGCGATGTTGATTTGGTCGAGTCCGGGACTGGCGGAACGTCCCCTATAGAGGACACTGGCCTGAATGCCGCCTATGAACACCTGAATCGGCGTACCGAGATCGGTTTCGGTCGGAATGACTGCGTCGCTGCCTGTGATTGCGCCCAGACCGGTTCCCCAGATCACGAGAATGTCGCCGGATTTGGCTGAGTTGCTGTTGGTCACGAGGGAATAGTTGGGGTTGGTTACGACCCCAGCACCCCCTCCGCTTTGATTGATGGTGGAGATTCCGAAGTTACTTGCCACGACCACAATCGGGATGGAGCCGCTGGCGCCGTTGTAGGTCAGGGTGAGGGTGCCGGTTCCAATGGGTGTTGTGGACGGCAGAACGGCTGCAACCTGCGACTGATAGCTATAGATCATCGGAGCTGCCACCGTCGTACCGTTTACGGTGACGCTGATCGATGTACCCGCCAGACCAGCGGTAGTGGGGAGCGGAAGCGACGACGCCGACACGAGTGAGCTTGGGCCGAGGCCCGCGCCGTATCCGACAAAGATGGAGCCTTGTGCGATTCCATAGTTGGGCAAGCCCGGCGGGATGTTGCTCGCCGGATTTACAACGCCGGTAAAGATGGGGCTTGCGGCGAGCTGACCGGCGGCAAGTCCCGTAAAGATAAATATGAGGCAGGTGATTATGGTTTTCATCGATTTTATGTCTCTCCTTGTTTCATCAGGCAGTGAGGCGGCGGTCGCTGATCACTGCCACTTGCATTGCTTGGGACCTGATAGGGGCGTCTGCACGCATCAGGTCCACATCCTCTCTGCGAGCTGCTTTTCCTCGGGGCCGGTCGCATCGGCGTAAATCGCGGTGGTGGCAATTTTGGCGTGGCCCAGCCATTTCTGCGCCATGTTGAGGGGGACATTGGAAACAACCGCTTTGATGCCGAAGCCGTGGCGCAGTCCCTTGGGCGTGGCGTGAAGGCCTGCGATACCAGCGGCGCGCATGACCTTGCGTACATACCGCCATCCCGTAGGGCGGGACCACGGCCACAGATAGACGCTGCGTCCGGCATCCGGGCTGCTGCGGACGGCTTTCAGATCGTGGACGGCTTCGAGCGTGACAAGGAACGAAGGAGGAACCGGGATTGCCCGGTAGACTCCTTTACGGCGTTTCTTGAGGCTCTCGATGATGAGGACCCCGTCCTCAAAATCAACGCGGTCGGCGGTCAGCGCGAGTGCCTCGGATATGCGGCAGCCGGTGTGGGCAAGCGTGCCGCAGAAGGTGCGGATTTGCTGGAGGGCGGCCTCCGACGCATGGATGAAGTCCTGGCGTTCGGTGGGCGTCAGGTATTTACGGTGGCCGTTGGTGTCGTAGAGTTGCTGCATGACGTTTTACTCCGGTTCGGCGGTTGAGGAAGGATTTGATTCACTGGCCGCGCGCGGGCGACGGGACGTGCCGATGATGGGGCCGGTTGAAACGAAATGCCCCAATAGTGTTTCAATCGGCCGCTCAAGCCCGGCCCCAGCGGTTCATTCAATACGTCACGCGACCACGGCGGCGCTCATCTATAACGGAAACGGGCTGGTCAGCAAGTTGAAAACGGCTCGGGAGGCTTCCGGCCGCCCGCACAAAGCCGTGTTATGATCCGATCCATAAGCGCATGCGCCTCTTGCTTGAAACACTATTGGGGCATAGTGTTAAAGGCTCATTGGCAGCAACCTATCCAGCACACAAATCATTCACGCTCCGCCAGCGTTGGGGCGTTGCGTGCGGCGCAAGATGTAGCGGCTACAGGCCTGTTTTTTGAAAAACTCGCGGGGTCGAGGGGTTATAACCCTCGCCGGGGCCGGGGCGGGAGCCCCGGATTTTGTGCCAGAAAGTGCGGGGGCGTGTCCGCCCCCGAATGGTCATGGCGTGCGCGTCTTCATCCGAACAGGTCGAGTTGTTCCACCTCTCCGGGTTCAAAGCGGGCAGGCGGGCCGCATAGTACGTATTTTGTTCCGGCATAGGTCACGGTCATAGCGTGATAAAAACCGTTGGGGTCGCTGCGGGCTTCGTCGCCATCGACCACTTTCTGCGCATAGCTCAACGGCTCGCCTGTGAATGCGCGGATGTCCACGAGCCGATAGGCTTCGGCTGAATTCACTCCGTGAAACCATTGCAGGCTGACGCACACATACCGTGCGCCAGCCCAAGGGAAGGGTGCCCGGATGGGCTGCTCCATGCCGATACGGTCGGCGCTGTATGATGCCGCGATATCGCCTTCCCGGAGAGTCTTGTTAGCTGTGTGGCACCATGTGCCGGAATTCAGGCGGGCAGGGTCCACGGCAAAGGTAAGGTTCTGGGTGGTGTCGGTTGTCTCAGTCATGATATTGTCCTTGTCTCGGGTTCGGGATGGGAGTTGAAGGGGATGAGCGGAAGCGTTGCTCCCGCTCACCGTTGCTTCGTGGTTCATGCGGCGGCGGATTCGGCGGAAGCCGCTATGGGTTGCAATGCGTGCAGGTAATCGGCGGCGCGTTGTGCGTGGGCGGCGGCGCTGAAGATGGCGCGTTTATCCTCTTTCAAAATCGCCAGCCAATGTCCCAGATAGGCGGCGTGGTCGTCGCGGATTTCCGGCGTGATGCCCAAATCGGCGCAAAGGAAAGCGGCGCCTAACTCAGCTACCAGTTCCTCGCGGGCGTATCCCTCATCGCCAAACAACTTGCGGCCAAAGTCCCGGTTCAGGCGCTTCTCGTGTTTCGTTGCGTGCGTGAGTTCATGCAGCACCGTGGCGTAATAGCTCTCCTTGTCGCGGAAGCCTTCGAAGGGCGGCATCTGCACGGCGTCGCGGTCGGGTGAGTAATAGGCGCTGTTGCCTCCGTGACGGATGGTCACGCCGGTGGCGTTCGCGAAGGTGTCCACGGCTTCGATGCGCTCAGACAAGGGCAGGGGGTTGACGGGCTGCGCATAATACTGAGCGGGCAAACCTTCCACCTGCTCGACGTTGAACACGGTGTATCCCTTCATAAAGGGAATCTCCCGCTCCACGTCCTGACCCTCTTCGTTCGTCTCGGTCTTGGTGACGGTGTTGGCGTAAACGACTAACGCGCCGTGCTCGCCTTTCCTCACCTGTCCGCTTAACTCCTGCGCCTGTTTGTAGGTCATCCAGATAGGGGCGGCGTAGCCTTTGCTGACTGCCTCGCCCCAGAGCAACAAAACATTCATGCCCCTGTACGGCGTGCCGTTATGGCGCAAGGGCCGGGTGATGCGCCCGGCGGCATGTTCGGCGCTCCATGGCTTCATCCATGTGCGGACGCCTTGCTCAAGGTCGGAAATGATGCGGTCGGTAACGCGTGTATATATGTCTTGCCTGTCGGTGCCGGAAGCGGTGTTCGTCTGAAATCTGCTCATGATGTTTTCTCCTGAAATGGTTTTTGGGGGGCTGCCTGCCCTGCCCCCCTGCCACGTGGCGAACGCGGGGGTAGCAAGCGCAAGGGTGCTGATCCGGGAGGGGAATCACCCTCCTGCACAAGCCCCGGTTTTGGGCGCGGAAGGTGGGGAAACCCGGTCGGTGCCCTTGCGGGCGCGAGGGGCGGAGCCCATTAGGAGAACTTCAGGAAATGCTGGTTTCCGATTTGAGGATTTGAGAAATGACCGGGCGGCTGATCGCGTCCGGCGACTCCGCAAGCCCTACGGCGCTCTCTTAAAGGCGCGGGCTTGCTTCGTCGTTGTTGGCCGTCAGGAGCTGTGCTAGGGGCGTGATTTGTCAAGCGAAGATGTCCGGCTCGTCCGCTCCACCGATGGAATCGCGGAATACCGTGTGTTCGGCGATTGACAGCAAGCGATTATTTTGTTTTGGTGGGTCAGAGAATCCCAGAATTCAAATGACTGCAGAGATGAGTAAGAATTAAGTTCATGAAAGCAGACACGACGATGAGCAATGAGGCACTTCCCCCGCTCCCTTCGCTCGAAGGAAGAGGGAGTCATCTGTGCGACCAAGAAACATTGGAGCGCGTCATACGCCTAGCTTACGAGCGTAGGCCCGATCTCATCAAGAACATCCGGGAGCGTGAAGTCCTCGGGGAGGACCCGGGCAATAAGACTAAGGAAGAGCTTCGTGAATTCATATACGAAGAAGCAAGAATCTCTAACAGCGTGATGCCTGGCGACATCTCTTTTGAGATCAGACGTTGCGTGCGACATATGTATGGACTTCCCGACTCATTCATACCTGAAGTGCATATATCAAGAGGCGAGGCCACCACATGAGCGCCGAAGCACTTCCTCCTCTGCCTGAGCTTGAGATTGACGGCATGACTCGTAAGCATCTTGATCAAGAAACCGTGGATCGTGCTTTGCGTGCTATATACGAGCGAAGGCCTGACTTTCTTGTGAAGATGGCAAAGCGCGAGGGGACGCGTACTGAGCCGAACGACGCGTTTAATCGAGAGTTTCGTCGCTTTGTTCACGAAGATCTGAAAATCTCTGGCTCATTGTCTCGTACAAGCCGAATCATATGGGAGGCGCGGCGTCGCGCCCGTCTAATGTATGGAATGCCTATCTAAATCCGCATAACTTATTAAAGGAGCCGTTAATGACCAATCCTGTTCTGTTTCTCGATAACGACTTCCTTAACAATATCTTCGGTCGCGGATCAACATTCAATGAGGCGCTAGGCCTCGATATTCTTAGCGGGCTCAAAACACAATACGATATCCAAATCACTGATGTCGTGTTTGATGAGGCGACGCAAGATACGACAAATTTTCCCAAAGACGCAGCGGTCGAGCAGTGGCTTACAGAAAACAATATCGTCGACATACCAACACCAACAGGCGAGGCTATTGATGCGGGCACCGATACGGCCCCTAACGGAGGCGAAAGATCCATCGTTGACGCCGCAAACAGTTCAGCGTTTGCAGGCCAAACAGTCGTCATCGCCTCGGATGACGGCTTCTTTGATGTAGACAACGGAGGCGCATCTGACGCGACGGTCCTGAAAACGCAGAGCCTGCTCAATGACGCGCTGTCAACAGGAGCGGTGTCTCTTGATGATTATCTGCAGGTGGCCGGAAACAATCCTACATTGAATGCCAGTGACACCACTCAAAGTTGGCTCACGGCGGATGAAGCCTTCAACGCCACGCCGTTCGCACAAAACGAGGGCCTTGTCTCCGACGGCAGCGGCGTTGTTACGAATACCAACACTGGCGTGCAGGTGGCTCTGAGCGACATCATTACCAACGAGAGTGGTTCGGTGTCACTAAGCAACATCGCGGGTCTTTTTGGCGGTGATACGGCGGCGGTGGAGCAGGCACTCATGCGCGGAGCGGTTGCTGGTTCCGGCGCGCTACTGGGAGCCGCGGGCATTGCGGCGATGATGGAGGACATACTCAATAGCGCTGTTACGGCGGAAGGCCAGATAAACGCTGGTAACTATACCGGCGCGGCTGAGACACTGACCGCGCTTGCGGCACGCACTGCGTTGGGCATAGAAGGCGCGGAACTGGGATATGCAGTCGGCGCTGGCGTGCTGGCCGCGCTTGCCGAAGCAGGAGTCCTCGCCATCAGCGGCCCTGCCGTTGTGGCAGGAGGGTTGATTCTCGCAGTTGCGAGCGCCGTGCTGGGCGCATCTGTTGCCACAGCGGCGGTGGAGGCGTTGTTTACTGCGGTCGGTGAGGCAGTGAACACGCTTCTTGCTGCTGGCCAAGCCTTCCCCGACGGCAGTGCGCTCGTTCGCGCCGCTTACGCCACGCTTGCCAACAGCCAGTTCTACGGCGCGATGATTGATCCGCTGGTCGTGGATTTGACGGGCAGCGGGTTTAATCTCACGTCACTTTCCTCTTCGAGCGCGTATTTCGATTTCAGCGACAGCGGCTTTGCGATGAAGACGGGATGGATCGGCAGCGGCACGGGCCTGCTGGTCACAAGCGCCGACCCCACCAGCGGTAACGATCTGGTGACGAGCTTCGCGCAGCTTGCGGCGATGGACAGTAACGGCGACGGCGTGATTAATTCCTCCGACCCGGTCTTCGCCAATCTCTATATCTGGCAAGACACAAACGGCAACGGCGTCGCGGATTCCGGGGAAGTGCAGAGCTTATCCTCACTGGGCATTACTTCCATCAGCATCACCGACAGCTATGTCGGGACGCCAATCAACGGCAATATCATCCAGCACACTGCAACGGTCACCTTCTCCGATAGCAGCACCAGCCAGATAGGCGACGCGGATTTCAACGCCAGCTTGCTCGATACCCAGTTCACCGGCAGCTTCACGCTGAATCCGGAAGTTCTGCTTCTCCCCGACCTGCGCGGCTACGGCGCGCTCGCCCCGCTCTATGCCGCGATGAGCATAGACTCGACGCTCCTGGGACTGGTGCAGACCCTCACCAATGAAACCTCCGCCGATGCCGCAAGCTTCACGGCGCAGACGGAAGCCATCCTGTTCCGCTGGGCGGGTGTGGACGGCGTGGACCCCACATCGCGCGGCGCCAATATCGACGCGCGGATCTTAGAAACACTCGAAGCCTTCAACAACCAGTCCTACGCCAACGCCCACGGCAACGCCAATCCGTATGACACTCAAAGTGCAGCGCTCATGACCAGTTGGAACACGCTCGTCACCGCCGTCGAGATGCGCCTGCTGGTGCAGGGGCCGCTCGCGCCCTTATTCCCCGGTGTGGCGTTCGACTACGACACGGACAGCTTCACTGGCTCGCTCAGCGCCGACGCGCTTGCGGCCAATGCGCCGCTCACCCCTTACGCCGCACAGCAATACTGGAGCCTGGTCACCAACGTCGTGGGCAATATCGAAGGAGATCTGGGCCTCACCGCAACCGAAGGCACCGCCGTCATCACGAGCGCATTTGCGGAACTGACCGTGCCCTACAGCTTCGCCGCTATCCAGCCCGCCGCAGGCAGCTACGCCTTCGGCGCGGGAGACGGCCAGGTGACTGTGGATGAGACGGGAGCACCTGCGGGTACGCTCACGCTCATCGGACTTGACGCGTCCGACGTGACGTTGCAGGCCAATGACTCCACGGGTGCCATCACCGTGACGGTGACAGCCACGGGGGATTCCATCACCTTCACCAATGACGGCTGGGGTGCACGATATGGAGACGTGATCGACTACGGCAACACCAGCCAGCTTTCGAGCATTACGTTCGCCGACGCCACCTCGATTGCACTTGCCTCCACCAACAGCAGCGCGCTTCCGACCTTCACGTGGAACGGCACCGCGTCCGACACGACGCTCACCGGCACCAATTACGGCAAGAACGTCTTTAATCTCGGGCCGGACGGCGATACCGTCAATGCGGGCTATGCCGGAAACACGTTCAACTTCGCCTCCGGCGAGGGCTACGGCGATGCCACCAACGCATTCAACTTCGGGCTTGGCGACGGGGCGGTCAGCGTTAATCTCAACGACGCTGCACCCAGCACGCTGAACCTCGGCGCGGGCATCACGGAAAGCGATGTGACACTTCAAGCCGATGACTCCACCGGCACAGTGAAGCTGATGGTCACCGGCACGAGCGATTCCATCACCTTTGCCAACGATCTCTGGGGCGCAAGAAGCGGCGACGTGATCGATTACGGGGATGTGAGCCTGCTTTCGGCCATCGAGTTTGCTGACGGCAGCTCAATCGCGCTGACGGGTAACAATGGCAGCACGCTGCCCACATTTACGTGGAAC
>Ga0118677_10002032_pt1 | contig 41580 bp, 34 predicted proteins | sample AliMusrvi5mmetaG_FD_86154 | JGI IMG/M metagenome (GOLD analysis project Ga0118677, IMG submission 86154)
TGGACTCTTTTGATGATCGAGAAATAATCATTTATCTTTGTATTTGAATGATCAAGGGGTAGTAAAAGAGTTGAATTGAAATTTAAATCTGTTTTAAAACATGTTGTACCGGATTGAATGACATTTTCCGGAGCAGGCCTGTCTTCAGGCGACCCAGTTCCTCCAGCGGTTTTCCTTCAGCAATGTGACAGGCCACTTTGACAAACACATCGCGGGAAGGAAATGTAAAATAGTCGGAATCCTGCATCACGTCGAGCTCATAGATCGTCTCAGGGGCATCATCAAAGATCAGGGAAAAGATACCGTTGTCGGCACCGAGAAAATACTGTCCTTCATGGATCACCAGCGTATGCGGTGTTTCAATGGAGGCTTCGGACCGCATCCCGATGATATGGATGGTGCCTTCAGGGAAATTGACATAGCTGTTCCGGATGATAAAGGCAGCCTGGTTCAGGTCAAAGGGGGGAACTTCGTGGGAAATATCCACCACTTTCGCTTCCGGGAGCAGCCGGTATATCGCACCCTTGACGGATCCGGCATAATGATCTTTTAACCCCCAGTCGCTGGTCAGCGTGATTATTGGCATGAATGGAAAAATACAGTAAATTTGCTTTTCAAAGTTAGTAATTAAATTTACTACATGAGTGAAAAAATAATCAGTATCGGGTCGCATCATCCACCCGACCTCTTTGGTGTGAATGACAGGAACCTTGAACTGGTCCAGCAGGCCTTTCCTAAACTGAAGATCATTTTCCGTGACAATTTCGTAAAAGCCATGGGGGAAGAGGCTGAACTTGCCGTTTTCGAAGCAAAGTTCTCCCTGCTTTTGCTTCACCTTGAAAAATTCGGGAGGATCACGCAGTCGGACATTTCCCAGTTACTGGGCAAGGAAAATAATTCGAACGGGGAACTCCCCGAGTTCAGTTCGGAGGTCCTTGTGCACGGGAACAAAGGTATGCTGATCCGTGCCCGGACAGAGAACCAGCGCAAGCTGGTGACAGCCGTTGACACAAATGACCTTGTATTCGCAATCGGCCCTGCCGGTACCGGAAAAACCTACACCGCAGTGGCTCTTGCTGTAAGAGCACTTAAGAACAAGGAGATCCAGCGCATCATCCTTACCCGTCCGGCCGTAGAAGCCGGCGAGAACCTGGGATTTCTTCCGGGCGACCTGAAGGAAAAACTCGACCCCTATCTTCAGCCCCTTTATGATGCACTCAAGGACATGCTGCCTCCCCAGAAACTGCTCTCCTATATCGAGGACGGAACCATTGAGATTGCGCCCCTTGCATTCATGCGCGGAAGGACGCTGAACAATGCATTTGCCATTCTTGATGAAGCTCAGAATACAACACCCAATCAGCTCAAGATGTTTCTGACCCGAATGGGGAATGCCGCCAAGTTCATCGTTACCGGTGACATTACCCAGATCGACCTCCCGAAACAGCAGACCTCCGGACTCATCCATTCTCAGGACATACTGAAAGATGTTCCGGGGATCGGGTACATTTATCTTGACCACAGGGACATTGTAAGGCACAAGCTGGTTGCCCGTATCATTACGGCTTATGGCAATGAATCAAAAAAACCTTAACATCCTCCATTATGAAGCATGCTATTGTAAAAACTGATTTTAACTTTCCTGGTCAGACGCACAAATACGTCGGAAAAGTGCGTGATGTCTATACCATTGAAGGCAAATACCTGGTGATGATCGCCTCTGACAGGATCTCTGCCTTTGATGTGGTTCTCCCCAAGGGAATTCCTTACAAGGGTCAGGTGCTGAACCAGATAGCGGCACGTTTCCTCGACCTGACAGCAGATATCTGCCCGAACTGGAAACTGGCATCGCCTGATCCCATGGTAACTATAGGCAGGTACTGTCAGCCTTTCCCGCTTGAAATGATCATCCGGGGTTACCTTACAGGCAGCTCATGGAGATCTTACCAGGCCGGGAAACGTGAGATATGCGGAGTTGTCATACCAGATGGGATGAAAGAACATGAGCGCTTTCCTCAACCGATCATTACCCCTACGACAAAAGCAGCGGTAGGCCATGATGAAGACATCTCCAAAGAGGAGATCCTGCATCAGGGACTTGTTTCAAAAGAGGATTATGAAATACTTGAAAAGTATACCCTGGCGCTTTTCAAAAGAGGTACCGAAATCGCTGCTGAAAAAGGGCTGATCCTTGTGGATACAAAATACGAATTCGGAAAAGCCGACGGCAGGATCTACCTGATCGACGAGATCCATACTCCTGACTCTTCACGCTATTTTTACAGCGAAGGGTACCAGGAACGACAGGATAAAGGCCAGCAGCAAAAGCAACTCTCCAAGGAATTTGTGAGGGAATGGCTGATGGCCAATGGTTTTAAGGGGCAGGAAGGCCAGGCAGTTCCGGAAATGACAGACACTTTTGTCAACGAGATCTCCGACCGTTACATTGAGTTGTATGAAAGCATCACCGGCGAAAAGTTCGACCGGGGTGATGTTTCACAGGTGCTTGCCCGGGTGGAGAAGAACATCCTCAGCTGGCTGCAGTCCAACAAATAAATTATCACCCGTTTCAAAAAAACACCATGATCCCCTTCAGTCCGCCACGTATCGACCAGAAAATAATTGATGAGGTCATTGATACCCTTAAATCAGGATGGATCACTACGGGGCCGAAAACAAAAGATTTTGAGAAGAAACTGACGCAGTACGCAGGAAACAAGGCCACTCTCTGCGTAAACTCCGCTACGGCAGGTCTGGAGCTGATCCTTCGCTGGTATGGGGTAAAACGGGGTGACGAGGTGATTCTGCCGGCATATACCTATGCAGCAACAGCCAATGTGATCATTCACTGCGGCGCCCGCCCTGTCTTTGTCGATGTGAAAGAGGATTTCAACATTTCCCTGAAAGCAATTGAAAAAGCGGTAACATCAAAAACAAAGGTCATCATTCCTGTTGACCTTGGCGGCTACCCCTGTGATTATGATGCGATCAATGCCCTGGTGAAAAAGGCAGGAATCCGGAAACTCTTCACTCCCCGGACGCCTGAACAAAAAAAGCTGGGCCGCATCCTGGTGCTTTCCGATGCAGCTCATTCCATCGGTGCCTGGTACAGAAAGAAACGAACAGGCAGCCTGACCGACATTACCGTATTCTCTTTCCATGCCGTCAAGAACCTGACGACTGCCGAAGGGGGCGCTGTTTGCCTGAATCTTCCGGAGCCCTTTGATAATGCAGTACTTTACTCGGAACTGAACATCAAATCCCTGCATGGTCAGAACAAGGATGCGCTGGCCAAAACACAAGGCGGGACGTGGCGATACGACATCCTGGAGGCTGGTTACAAATTCAACATGACCGACCTGCAGGCTTCCATCGGGCTTGTCGAACTCAGCCGTTACGACAAGGATATGCTGGTAAGGAGAAAGGCGATCTTTGAAGCCTATACCAAGGCATTCCTCAAGATGCCCTGGGCACAGGTACCGGAATATCACACTGCAGATAAGACCACCTCCTACCATGTCTACCTCCTTCGGATCAAGGGAATTACAGAAGTGCAGCGTGACCTAATCATGCAGGAGATCCGGAACCGCGAGGTATCCGTCAATGTCCATTTTATTCCGCTGCCGATGATGACGTTTTATAAAAAAGCCGGCTACCGGATTGATGATTACCCTGTATCGTATGACAACTATGCCCGTGAGATCAGCCTCCCGGTTTATTATGACCTGACAGATGCACAGGTTAAGACTGTTGTCAAGGCTGTTTGTGAGGCAGTAAAAACAGTTCTTGCTTCTTAAGACCTGATCCATGACCCGGTTCTTCGATCTTCTTTTTTCTTTTCTTGGACTCATCCTGCTTATCCCGGTTTTCCTGATCATTGCCATTTTCATACTGGCAGATTCAGGAACCCCCGTTTTTTTCAGACAATCGAGGGTTGGAAGAGGGAACCGTGATTTCTTTCTGCTGAAATTCAGGACGATGAGATCCGGGGCCGAGCTTGGAGGAAGCCTTACCGTGGGTTCCTCTGACAGCCGGATCACCCGTACGGGATTATTTCTCAGGAAATACAAGCTGGATGAGTTGCCTCAGTTGTTCAATGTGCTGAAGGGAGATATGAGCCTGGTGGGTCCGCGACCGGAGGTAAGGAAGTATGTCGACCTTTATACACCAGAGCAACTATCCGTTTTGCAGTTAAGGCCGGGTATCACAGATTATGCGTCACTCGAATATTTCAGCGAAAATGAATTGCTCGGTAAAGCCGTGGATCCGGAACAGACCTATATCCGGGAGATAATGCCGGCAAAACTTGCATTGAACCGCAGGTATATCGAAAACCCGGGACTGGGGAATTACTTCCTGATCCTGATAAAAACGATGCTGAGAATTGTAAGGTGAAACCTTAGCGGATAACCATGACCTTCATGGTCTGCACACTGTCGTCGGCTTTCATGACAACATAATACATCCCACCCGGAAATCCCGTTGCGTCCCACTCCATCTCATACAGCCCGGTCGTCATTTTCCGGTCCAGAAGCGTTTCTTTAACATTACCCATGGCATCCATCACGGTGACAGTCACCATTGTGTTGTTCTTATTCACCTCTACAGGGATATTTGTGATACCCCGGAACGGGTTGGGGTAATTCTGAATGAGCCGTGTTGTGCTGCGGGTATTCTCATCTATGCCATCCGGCCAGGGCAACGGGCTTCCTGCCTGGACCCAGGCGGTATAGATCAGGCTCGACAATGCGTATGATGCATTCCTCATCATCTGGATCGTAAAATTTCCGGTCTTGTTCCAGAGTTCAGTATAGTATTCCGAACCGCTTGTAGTGCCTGCAATGGAGGTCGCATACTGATCAGCGATCAACACACTGTCGACATATTTGTGGTCTTCATAAATATATGAGAACACATAACCGGGCACATCAGGGATAAGGAAAGCTGAATCATCGGCATAGGTCAGCAGGTTCTGGTATGAGCCCACCATGTGCGTTTCATACCGTGAGTGGATGCCGTCCTGCCCGGTTTCCTGGCCGTCGTAGTTCTGTGTAATGTGCAGTGGCTGATGGCCATCCCCTACGTAATGCCCGAGGTCTGCAGCGACCAGGGAAGCTTTTGTAAAATTATGACGTTGGAAACATCTTTTAAGGGTATCCACTGTGATCACCGTAGCCCATGGAAGATTTCCATTATTGTCGAGAAAATAATAGCCAAACATTGCCAGTGCGGAGTCATAACTCATGGGAAGTGTGCCATGCTGGATAAAAGTGCTGAAATTCTCAACATCAATATAATGTTTCGGACCTTCTGTCGGATCATCCTGTTTCCTGTAATCCGCATCGGAGGCGTGCTCAGAAAGGATCGTGGGCCATGTTGCCTTCAGGAAATTCAGGATTGCGGGGAAGGATGCGGGAGCATGCTGATTGATTATCCGGTGTCCTGTTGAGCCCCAGCTGGAAAAAATAAGACACAAAGCGACCAGTGAAAGGGAATAAAACAGTTTTTTCATGATTGACGAATAAGCGTTAGAAGGTCCTCCAGTGGTTCGTTTTTTTCCGGAAGGCCGGCCTGGTTATAACAAAAAATAAGGGTTTCTATCAGTCGTTGAATGATGAAATTATTTGAGCAGGGGGTAAAAAAGGATTCCTCTGCAGGAACTTTCAGCTGCCTGATAAAAAGTTCGATCTCCTTACGTGTAAAAACGGCGCCCTGACTGAATGGATTGATGTAAAAGAGCACATCTTCCATTGGCGGAAGTTCCGAAGTTAATTCTGCAGCATAAGCCACTATGAAGTGCTGGGGAAGGTTTACGCCGTATACCGGGAGCATCAGTTTTTGTGCAACAATGCAGTAGATTATACCCAGGGTCAGAGAACTACCTTTCCGCGAACTGATGAGCGTGTTGATGTAAAAATTATCAGGTTCAAGGAGGTTGCTTTTGTTTCCGTCAAAATGGTACACCTGGTACACAATATGATTGAGGACTTTAACATTCTCCAGTGCAGTAAGGCTGTCATTCATCTCCAGCCATGCATCCATCCTCATCTTTTCAATGAACTGAACCATTTCATTCTCATCCAGCCCGGGATAATGAACTTTGGAAACAAGGATGAATCCTTTCAGGAGATCGGATGAGCCCGCTTTAAGCCATTCTGCGAAATCATGTTTCACTTTCACCAGCCGGATATCCCGGATAATGAGATCGATCCGTTCATGAACCAGCCCGACCAGCGTTTCCTCCCATGAATTCTCCAGGAAAGGGATCGCCTCGTCTCCAAACGTAATAATCTTCTCCCTGATCCTGTTAAAAGCCGGTTCATCAGGCTCATCCAGGAGGTTGATCAAAGCGTTGAGTTCTTTATTTGAAATCGGAAGTGTCATTGTCCGGAAAAACTGGATCAATTTAGGCGGTGATCCGGTCGAGGACAACCCCGACCAGGTCCTGGATCACTTTTTTGTGATCCGCACTGTATTCATTGGTAACGCGGTTGGCGATCAGTGCACAGACTGTAACCATGTTATGACCAAGCATTGCGCCAAGGCTGTATAAAGCGGAGGTCTCCATCTCAAAGTTGATGATCCTCTCTTCACCAAAACGGAAACTCCTGATCTTGTCGTTCAGTTCAGGATCGTGGAGCCCAAGGCGCAGTACCCTGCCCTGGGGGCCATAGAAACCAGGAGCTGTTACGGTAATTCCCTTGAACATCCCTTTTTCGAAGAGACTGATCAGTTTTTCAGATCCCCTGACGAAATAGGGTTTCGAAAGGTCCGGATTCCAGCCGGTATGTTTCATGAAAGCTTCACTCATCTCAGTTTCGACGATCTTTTTGTCGTATGCATAATAGTGAAGCAGGTTGTCAAAACCAATCCCGATGGTGGAAAGGGCAAATGAGCTGACCGGGATCTCAGCCTGAACGGCACCAGAAGTTCCGATCCGGATAATATCGAGAGATTTTTTCTCCGGCTTTATTGTCCTGGTGGTAAAATCAACATTCACCAGGGCATCCAGCTCGTTCATCACAATGTCGATATTGTCGGTACCTATACCTGTGGACAGAACCGTCAGACGTTTATTGTTGTAATAACCTGTATGACCAATAAATTCCCTGTTCTGAACTCTGGTTTCAACCGAACTGAAAAAGTGTGAGATCTTTTCCACGCGGTCGGGATCCCCGACAACAATTACCGTATCTGCAAGCTGTTCAGGCTTCAGGGATATGTGATAGATCGATCCGTCATTATTGACAAGGAAATCTGCATTCTTGATCATCGTCATAAAAATATTTCAAGCAAAATTACAAATTTTATTGGTTGGTCAGGTCATACAGATCAGACAGAATGACGGAAAAGCGATAAATCAGTACTTTTGCCGGATGAATACAGAAATCATCAACATAGGAAATGAACTGCTCATCGGGCAGGTGATCAACACCAATGCTGCCTGGATGGCATCAAAGATGAGCCAGGCGGGGTTTGCCATCAGGCTGGTATCGGTGATCCCGGACGATCCGGATGCAATCCTTGAAGCGCTTGCAGCAGCAGAAAGCCGTTCGGAGATCGTCCTTGTGACCGGGGGCCTTGGCCCGACCAAGGATGACCTTACCAAGGAGACGTTTTGCAAATACTTCAAGACACGGCTTGTATTTCATGAAGCCTCTTTTGAGGATGTAACCCGGATATTTTCAAACAGGGGCATCCCGATGTCCGAACTGAACCGCAAACAGGCAGAGATCCCTGAAAGTTCAACACCCATTTCCAACAAGAATGGCACAGCACCTGGTATGTGGTTTGAAAAGACAAGCAGTGACAACCGGAAAGTGGTGTTCGTTTCCATGCCGGGTGTTCCTTTTGAGATGAAACCCATGCTGGAGAACAGCGTGATCCCGATGCTTAAGAACATATTCCCATCCAGGTCCATTGTTCACAGGACCATCCTGACACAGGGTATCGGAGAATCGTTTTTATCCGATATCCTCGAGTCCTGGGAATTGAAACTCCCGGGTTTTATCACACTGGCCTACCTCCCCCAGCCGGGACTCGTTCGGCTCCGGCTCAGCGGAACCGGTGACGATCCGCTTTCGGTCAGGGAGGCCGTCGATGCGGAAGTTAAAAAGCTATACACGATCATTCCTGACTATATCTATGGGGAGGAAGAAGATCTGCTCGAGGAGATCATCGGAAAAATGCTGACCGACAGGGGGGCCACCCTTTCAACCGCAGAAAGCTGCACCGGCGGGTATATCGCGCACCTGATCACCAGCATTCCGGGCAGTTCCGGTTATTTCAAGGGGAGCATCATCGCCTATTCGAACGAAGTTAAATCCGGGGAACTGAATGTAAAGGAAACGGATCTTGTCACATACGGAGCAGTCAGTGAACAGGTAGTAATCCAGATGGCGCTGGGGGTACAAAAAAAACTCAGCACCACCTACTCCATTGCCACATCAGGAATTGCAGGACCGGCTGGCGGAACGAATGAAAAACCAGTCGGCCTCACCTGGATCGCGGTGGCAGGCCCTTCCGGTGTCCAAGCCTCATCCTTTCTGTTCGGTGAAAACCGGGAGAGGAATATCCGAAAAACAGCGCTGGAGGCATTAAACCTACTTAGGAAACAGATGCTGGATGCTGGATGCTAGATCCTGGATGCTGTAGCCCGGGACTCGCCATTTCGCTTTTTCGCTCTTTCGCCATGTAAATAAAATTTGCCCAATTTTTGGTTGTTTCAAAACTTCTCCCTACATTTGCACTCCTTTTAAAAACATCAAGATCATGTCAAGAGTTTGTGAAATTACCGGAAAGAGCGTTATCGGAGGAAACAAAGTTTCCCATTCCAATATAAAGACCAAGAGGAAATTCTACCCGAATCTCCAGACCAAAAGATTCTATATTCCTGAGGAAGATCGCTTCATCACCTTAAAAGTTTCTGCAAACGCCATCAGGACGATCAGCAAGAACGGCATCTCCGCTACCATTAAGGAAGCACGTGAAAAGGGATACCTTAAAAAATAATTCTATTCTTTTTAAAGAAAATGCTGTTACCATCCGTAACAGCATTTTTTTTATCATCCGGATGGAAATAAATAACAGCAACTGACGTTTTTACACTAAGTTAACTGCTGAAAATACGAATTAGCCCTCCTGCATGAAGAAACAGATTCTCCTTTTTGTTTCGGTTTTTATTTTCCTGATCTCCGGATCCATCCGGGTGCTGGGGCAAAAAGAAGAACTGATCCAGTTTTCCGGCATCACCATCACCGCAGACAGTCTGAATCCTGTTCCTTTCACCAAGATCCTTATCAAGGATAAAAACAAGGGAACCACCAGCGACATGGTCGGATATTTTTCTTTTATTGCACATAAATCCGACACCATCCTGTTCAACGCCCTGGGTTACAAGCCAGTCTCTTTCATTATCCCCGACTCCATTACCAAGAACCGGTATTCACTGATCCAGCTGATGACAGCTGACACCCTGACCCTTGCCGCAGCGATTATTTTTCCATGGCCAACACTGGATGATTTCAAAAGAGCTTTTGTAAATTTGGACATTCCGGATGACGATATGACCAGGGCCAGAAAGAACCTGGATATTGCCGCTTTCCAGATGCAGGTGGAAAACCATCCGATGGATGCCGGGGCTAACTATCACAACTACATGGAGAACCAGACCAGCAAACTTTACTATTTCGGACAACAGCAACCCATCAGCATCCTTAATCCTTTTGCCTGGGCAAAATTCATACAAGCCTGGAAGAATGGCGATTTTAAACGAAAGAAATACAAAGACCAGGAATAGCATTACTTGAAAAAACGTTTTCACATACTCGCATTTTTAATGCTGGTGGCTGTCATTCAGATAGCGGCACAGCATACAGGAACCATTTATGGCAAGGTTCTCGACCAGGACCGCAACCCTGTTCCGAACACGAACATTACGATCAAAGATCAGCCGGGGGGAACTATTTCCGACAAACTCGGGAAATTCGAGATCCCGGTGCCGGCCGGCAAAAAACTGAGTGTAACCTTTTCCTGCATTGGGTTTGAAACCGAAACACATGATTTTCAGGTTAAATCAGGAGAAAAAAAGGAGATCAACACCATCTTGTCCAAATCGACTACAGAACTTGAATCCATTGAGGTCAAAGACCAGCAGCTTCGTACCAATACTTTCAGCAGGCTCGATCCTAAAACAGTGACCCTCATCCCAACCGTGAACGCCAGTGTTGAGGACCTGATCAAAACAATGCCCGGCGTTTCCTCACGAAACGAACTCAGTTCACAATATTCGGTGCGGGGCGGAAATTTTGATGAAAACCTTGTGTTCGTCAATGATGTGGAAGTATACCGGCCTTTTCTTGTCAGGGCCGGACAGCAGGAGGGGCTTAGTTTTCTTAACCCGGACCTTGTCTCTTCCATCTCCTTTTCCGCGGGGGGCTTTGACGCAAAATTCGGAGACAAGATGTCATCCGTGCTGGATATCCGCTATAAAAAACCATCGACCTTTGCAGGATCCTTCGATGTCAGCCTGCTTGGGGCAAACGCCCATATTGAGGGTTCCGTCGCGAAAAAGTTCACTTACCTCATGGGAGCCCGTTACAAAACAAACAGCTACCTCCTGAAGGGACTTGACACGCGTGGCACTTATAAGCCACGATATTTCGATTTCCAGGCCGTTTTAGGTTACGATATCAGCAGCAAATGGGATGTTTCCGTGCTCGGCACCTATTCGAGCAACTCCTTCAAACTGGTACCTGAAACCCGGGAAACAAGTTTCGGCACGCGTGATGAGACCTATAAGATCAAGATCTATTTCGACGGACAGGAGGTGGATAAATACGAGAACTGGCTTGGTGCCCTTACCCTCACATACAAACCGACCAAGCAGTTGCGGTTAAAGCTGATCTCATCGGTTTACCAGACCCTCGAGAGCGAAACCTATGATATCTCGGCGGAATACTGGATGGGCAAACTGGAAGATTTCCAGGCAAGCCAGACTACAGGACAGCCGGCAGAGGCACTGGGCGTCGGGGCTTTCCTCAACCATGCGAGGAACTACCTTGACGGAACGGTATTCAGTGTTGAACACCGCGGCAGTTTTGAAAAAAACAACAGCAACCTGCAATGGGGGATCAGGTACCAGCACGACTTTTTCAGGAATGTGATGAATGAATGGGAAATGAAAGATTCGGCGGGATATATCCTCCCCCATCCCATTGACTCAATCGGCAACCCAAACCCATCCCATGATTCGATCACGCTTACCGGCATACTGCGAAGCAACAATTCCCTCGACGAAAACCGGGTTTCTGCCTTCCTCCAGGATACCTGGACCTTTAAGAACAGTTTCAGCGATATCTCCCTGACCGCAGGGATTCGCGCCATATACCAGGATTTCAGCGGGCAGTTCCTTGTCAACCCAAGGATCAACCTTTCCCTGAAACCGCACTGGAAGAATGAAGTGGTGTTCCGGATCTCGGGCGGCTATTATTCTCAGCCTCCTACCTTCCGTGAGCTGACCGACCTGAACGGCAATATAGTCATGACCCTGAAAGCACAGAATTCGCTCCAGGCTGTTGCAGGATCCGATTACTATTTCAAAGCCTGGGACCGCCCTTTTAAATTTGTGGCAGAGGTTTATTACAAGTACATGACAAACCTGATACCCTATGAAATTGACAACCTGAAGATCAGGTATTACGGCAACAACGATGCGTTCGGCTATGCCACCGGCATCGATTTCAGGATCAACGGTGAATTCGTTAAAGGCGCCGAGTCATGGGCAAGCCTTTCCTTTATGAAAGCCATGGAAAATATAAACGGCGACTGGGTGCCGCGCCCGACCGACCAGCTTGTGAACCTGAGCATCCTGTTCCAGGATTATATCCCGAAATACCCTACCTGGAAAGTCAACCTCACTCTCTTTTTCGGTACGGGCCTTCCTTTTGGCTCTCCCGGCTCACCGAAAAAGGATCAGATACACCGCACACCAGCATACAAGAGAGTGGATATCGGGCTCTCAAAACAACTCATCGGGGACAAAACCTCCTTCTCGCATTCCAGTCCGTTCAGGGTTTTTAAATCAATGTGGTTGTCACTGGAGGTATACAACCTTCTTCAGATAAGCAACACAGCCTCCTATCTCTGGATCACGGGCATTGACAACCGCCAGTATGCGATCCCGAATTACCTTACGCCAAGGCAGTTTAACCTCAAGCTATCAGCGAGTTTTTAAAATAGCGAAAAAGCGAAATGGCGAAATGGCGAAAATATCGCTTTTTCGCCATTTCGCCATTTCACTATTTCGCTATTTACTATTATTCCATTTCCTTCAATGATTTTGCAATGATCGCCACAGCTTCATGTACCTGTTCTTCGGTGATGACAAGCGGTGGTGCAAAACGGATGATATGATCATGCGTAGGCTTTGCAAGGAGGCCATTATCCCGCATTTTAAGGCACACATCCCATGCAGTCTTCCCGTTTGTCGGCTTTATGACTGCAGCATTGAGAAGGCCCTTTCCGCGAACCAGCTCGATCATGGGTGAATTGATGTTGCGCAGCCCTTCACGGAAGATCGCACCCATTTTCTCTGCATTATCTGCCAGTTTTTCATCACGGATCACTTCCAGTGCTGCTACTGCAACTTTGCAGGCGATTGGATTTCCACCGAAGGTTGAACCATGTTCGCCCGGCTTGATCGTAAGCATGATATGGTCATCAGCAAGAACTGCCGAGATCGGGTAAACGCCCCCGGAAAGAGCCTTGCCAAGGATCAGGACATCCGGATGAACACCTTCCCAGTCGCAGGCGAGTAATTTCCCTGTACGGGCGATGCCGGTCTGAACCTCATCAGCAATGAACAATACATTTTTCGCTTTACACAGATCATATGCCTTTTTCAGGTATCCTTCCTGGGGCACGAAAACACCGGCTTCACCCTGAATGGGCTCAACCAGGAATCCAGCAACTGTCGGATCTTCCAATGCTTTTGCCAGCGCATCCAGGTCGTTGTAAGGAATAGGGATAAAACCAGGAGTGAACGGACCGAAATCTTCCCGTGCCTGCGGGTCGTTTGACATTGAGATCACGGAGATGGTGCGACCGTGGAAATTGTTCTCGCAGCAAATGATCTTGGCCTGGTTCTCGGGAACCCCTTTTACTTTATAAGCCCATTTCCGGGTCAGTTTCAGTGCGGTTTCATCGCCTTCTGCACCCGTGTTCATGGGAAGTACCCTCTCATAGCCGAAATATTCGGTTACGAATTTTTCATAGGCACCCAATACATCATTGTAAAAAGCGCGGGATGTCAGTTCCAGGGTATTAGCCTGTTCTATCAGCGCATTCACAATCTTCGGGTGACAATGGCCCTGGTTGACAGCGGAGTAAGCAGAGAGAAAATCATAATAACGTTTTCCTTCCACATCCCACATGAAAATGCCCTTCCCTTTCGAAAGCACAACGGGAAGCGGATGATAATTGTGAGCCCCGAACCTGTCCTCCAGGTCCATGGCCATCTGTGAAGTTTTAATTTCGTTCATAGCAGTTTATAGTGTTTGATTATTATTGCGAAACGATGAAAGTACCTGAGTTGAGGTTTTTGCTGTTCCTGGTCAGCTTGTAAAAGTAAACACCTGAGGTCAGGTCTTTTACATTAACCGTGCAGCTTTTTCCGTTAACCGGAACAGAACGAAGGAATTTTCCGGAGGCATCGTAAACCTCAAAGGAGCCATTGTTCACTTCACTGTTCATCTCAACCCGCATAATGCTGCTGGCAGGATTCGGGAAAAGCTTCAGGCTGACGGAAGGCATAAGCAGTAAGGGAATGCCGTTAACACCGGTCAGAGAAACATCATCAAATATAGCCTGGGTTCCAACAGTTCCCACGCTTCCAAACATATTCCTGGCATTGAAACCGGCACAGGAAAGCAGGAGGATCGTCAGTGAATCCGGGGTGGTTGCAGTTTTCAGATAGGTGACGGGGGTGCTGAATTCTGTAAAATCGGAAACGGTACCACGAAAAACCAGGCGGTCGTAGGCAATAGTATCCCGGCGGTGTGTGGCATTGTTCCATTTTGAAAGCAGGATTACAGCAGCGGCCGAATCGTTGGCCAGCGGATAGAATTTATAGAATCCGGAGAAGATCTTCGGAATGGAATCTCCATAGGGATAAGGCATGCCGAGGATCGCACTGGAGTTGGACCACTTGATCTTGATCGTGCCGATTACACCAGGGATTACGATTGAAAGGACGTCGATCTTGCGGGTGATCACGCGGGCAGAATGTAAGCCGCCATGCACGGTATCACAGGGATAAGCAGTAATGCCCGGAGGTGTTGGAATGGTATCCAGGATATTCAGGGTGGAGAACCAGCTGTTATCGGGTTCATAGTAGTGACTGTTCGGCAGTTTGTCAACTTTTTTCCAGGATTCGAACCCTCCGCCCTGGATCCCGTTCTGGCTGTATCCAAAGGCAAAGAGGCAGAGTAATACAAGAGTAAATGTCAGTTTTCTTTTCATGATTATTAAAGGTTTGGGTTGGTCATTAAATTTTTAAAAGTACCTGCAGGGAGGTGGTGCGGGGTGATTCGATCGTCATCGGGCGCAGAGAATATTCCGTGTTGAAACAGTTATTGACCATCAGTGAAAATCTGAAATCACGATAGCTGTAACTGAGCCTTGCATCCACAATGAAATTACCCTTGTTATGCTCCTGCCTGTATTTTACGATACCGGAATGCATTGCCGTTGGCTTGTCAAGCTGATTCAGAAAAATATCGATATTCTTCATAAACCCATAGTAAAGTCCTGTAAAACCAGCAGAAAACCGTTTCTTCAAAGTGAACTGCACATCTGACTTGAAAATATGCTGTATACGGTATTTCAGTATATTGCCCGTGGTGTCGGAAGAAGTATTCGCATAAGAATATTCCCTGTTGCGATGAAGTGCGGTTTCATAATTCGTGTAATAAATGTGATCTGGCTCCAGGGCCATGGGAACTGAATAAGTGTAGCCCAAAAGAACCGCAATATCCAGGTTTTTAACAAGTTTACCCTCCCCCATCACTGTCATATCAATGCCATAGATCCTGGCCGGACCGGTATTCAGGAAGCGGAAACCGATATTCTTGGTAAAATTGATGGTATCGCCCCCCCACATGCCGAAGTTAAACTCGACATAGTTTTTATAGTTTTCAAGGAAACCGGAAACATCCGCCATTCCCATGAATTTTCCGATCCGGAAAACCTGTTTTAACCCCAGTTCATAGGAGAGGCAGGTTTCCGACTGCAGAGCCGGATTCGGATAGAATCCGAAGCCGCCGGAGTTGGTGGTAATATAGCGTTCACCAATGCTTGGAGCGCGGTATCCCTGTCCGACCGAAGCTCTCAGATATGTTCCTTTTGCCGCCTGCAGATTAAGGCCGGCACGGAAGATCGGCTTGCTTTCGGTGAGGTCGGCAATTTTATAATACTCCCAGCGGCCACCCAGGAGGATGCTCAGCCGTTTGAAAAACTTTTTTTCAAGCTGGGCATACACAGCCAGATTCTCCGCTGTGAACTCTCCGTTCTCATTGGCAGTGGTGGTTCCGTTTGCAGCAAGTATCCCGGAAAAAACCTTGCCATAGGAATGGGAATAGATATTTGTTATTCCGGCTACAAGCATCAGCTCACCAATTTTGCTGAACTTATGGGTATGCTGGTAATCGTTATAAATCGTAAGGTAGCGGTTCGACTGGTTGTTGTTGGCCTCAGTATTCCCGTAATAAACACGGTTCCTCAGACTGTGGGAATTCCCGTTGGGGCTGAAGTACTTGATATAGGGATCTACAAAAAAGGTAAATTCCTTCATATGCGAAAGGGAACCCGGATAGGACCGGTAAATATTAGTATCAGCATCATACCAGAAATAGGTCTCGGCTTTGTCGCTGTACATGAAATTCCCGTTGATGCCGTAGGTTAGTCCCTTGATCTTTTGGTTGCGGATACGTGTATTGAAATAGACTTTGGCACGTCTTTCAAATTCACCCTTGTTGAAGGCTGAATCAGCTCCGGCCTCAGGGGTGCCGCCGATGTATCCATGATCATCATAATAATTGACGCCAAAGCCGAGATCAAGGTTTCCGGTTTTCTGCAGGTGTGCTACCGATAAACCATATTTGAGTGGATTCATGCCTGTCCATGGGGTGGCTTTCTGCCGTGAGGGCTTGCTGTACACACCTAAGAATGTATTGACCTTTGTTTCGGCTTTGTCCTTCGGATAAGCAGTCCGGATGTTGATAGCACCAGTTATTGCAGATGATCCGTAAACCACAGAAGAGGCTCCTTTCACAACTTCGATCTGCTCCACATCGTCAACAGGAAGAAAGCCCCAGTCTGGCCTGCCGGCATCCCCGCGCAAAACAGGAATATCGTCGACCATCACCATTACCCTGCTGCCCAGTCCCGAACTGAATCCACTTCCGCCACGGATCTGCGGCTCATTATCCACAATGGTGATCCCGGGGATTTTATCAATGGCCTTATCAATACTGCTGGGGTTGGATACCTGTATTGCCTGCGACTTCATAACTTCGATCGTCGCTATGGAATTTTCAACCTTCTGCTCGTATTTTGATCCTGACACCACGATCGTATTCAGTTCCTGGGCGGTGGGTGTTAACTCCACATCGAGCTGGATCTTCTGCTTTCCTTCTGTAACTATGTGATATTCTATCCTATTGTATCCGAGACAGGTAAAAACAATGATGTAATCACCTTTCCGCAGATCAAGATGGTAGAAACCGTTGCTGTCGCTGAACGTTCCCGTTGACTGTCCCTTAATGCCAATGTTGACAAAAGGAAGCGGATCGCTGGTTTGCTCATCCAGAACCTTTCCCTGTAAAACAAAGGATTGTGCCTGTGCTGTTATTACGGCCAGCAGGCCAATAACCAGTGAGATAATAAAGGGGAGTGTTCTCTTCATAATTTTATTTTAAAGAGCAAAAGTAAAAAAAATAAACCAAACCATGATTAACTGCCCGGCCTGACGGTTGCACCATCATTGATTACCAATGATTTGTACAAATGAGAAGGAGATGGCAGCGGAGTGTCGAAACCATATTTCCGCCAGTTCTCATCCACCTTGAGAATAGTGGCATCATCCATGATGATGATATTGGGCCAGTCGCGCTGAAAACCATCCAGTGCAGCGGTTTTCCTTGTTCCGTCGATCAGAAGGCAGAGGAAGGGCTGATCCGCATCCCGTACAAAAAAACAATCGCGGACCGGATCGATATTATTGGCCGTGATCCAGGCAACATCACGGTAATTGAAGACATCCATTTCCTTATCCAGGAAGAGGAGAAATTTTACATTGCTGATGAACTTCTGTTGAAGCAGGCGGGTTCCCATCTCGCGGACCTGCCCTTTGCGGTTCTTGTCGAGAGAAACGATTACCATGGAGATCCCGTCACGGGTCAGTTCAGCATTCATGCGGATGATCCCAGGGAACTGTTCCAGGATAAAGGCTTCATTGATCTCCGGATTTACAGGCGGTTTTTCTTCCGGGCCAATTTCCCCGGCAAGTTTATCGCTGGCATCAATACCGATCTTGCTGCCCAGCGCAAAGAACTGGCTTGAATGGTCAAGAACATCCACAGGGCCTTTCACGAACTGGATATCCCTCAATGGATCTGTGTTTTGTGAAATCACCCGGGCTGTTTCGCAATAATTATGAATATCGGTGGAATCCGGCAAAACCATCATGATCTTGTTGAACATCATCTGTCCCGCTCCCCACATGGAACTCATCACTTTCATCCCCTGGCCCGGATAGGTCTTGTTGATCTTCACCAGCGTGATATTATGAAATACGCCTTCAACAGGCATATCCATATCCAGCAATTCAGGTACGGATGACATTTTTATCGGACCCAGAAACAGCCTTTCTGTTGCTTTGCCGATCCAGCCGTCTTCCATCGGGGGGATTCCCACAATTGTTGCAGGGTATATGGCATCTTTCCGGTGTGTTATGCTGGTGATATGAAACCGGGGATACATATCAGCCAGAGAATAAAATCCAGTATGATCGCCAAAGGGTCCCTCGAGGATCAGATCCTCTGCAGGGTCAACATATCCTTCGATGACAAAGTCGACATCCGACGGAACCTCAAGATCATTGGTGAGACATTTCACCATCTCAACTTTTTTCCTGCGAAGGAATCCGGCAAGCATGTATTCATCAATGTTCTCGGGAAGCGGCGCCGTTGCCGAATAGGTGTATGCCGGGTCGCCGCCAAGAGTAACCGTTACCGGCATTTGCAGACCTGCCTCTTTATATAGCTGATAATGCCGTGCGGATCCTTTGTGAAGGTGCCAGTGCATCCCGGTCAGCTTCGGGCCGAATACCTGCATGCGGTACATGCCAGTGTTGCGGTTTCCAGTGTGCGGGTCACGTGTATGAACCACCGGCAGGGTGACGAATGGCCCGCCATCGGCCGGCCAGCAGGTCAGCACCGGTAATTTCGTAATATCAGGATCCTCCATCACAATTTCCTGGCAGTCACCCTTTCCTTTAATGTTTTTCGGCATCCAGGAGGAGAGTTCCTGAAGGACAGGCAATACTTTCAGCTTATCTACAAAACGGTCACGGGGTTTTGTGAACTCCTGCAATAGCCTGAAAATATCCTTCTCAAAATCGCCAAGATCTTTTACCCCCAGTGAAAGGCACATCCGTTTTTCTGAACCGTAGGCATTAATCAGTAATGGAAAAGAGGTCCCCGTGTTTTCAAACAGCAAAGCCTTACCTCCGGATTTTACAACACGGTCGGTAATTTCCGTGATCTCGAGGAAGGGTGAAACAAATTCCTTAATCCGCATCAGTTCCCCCTGCGATTCAAGAACCTCGATGAAATGGGACAGGGATTTGTAGGACATGGGCTGGATACTGGATGCTGGATGCTGGATACTGGATACTGGATGCTGGATGCTGGATGCGGGATGCGGGATGCGGGATACGGGATGCTGGATACGGGATGATAGGATTATTGACTGCTGACTGCTGACTGCCGACTGCTGACTGCCGTTATTTTGCCTTGAAGTCCCGGTTGCCGAATTTCTCAGGTTTCTTGTCCGCTTTGTATTTCGAAGGGCATTTCAATAACAGGCTGGTGGCATGAAATTCATCGCCTTTCATGGAGCCGATAACGACAACCTTATCGGATTTTTCAAAATCCTGAGGTTTGGTGTTATTGTAGACCACTTTTTTTTCGAGGCCTTTATCGTCAACCAGGTAAAAAGCAAACTGGTTGGCATTGACTTTTGCATCATATTCAAGGGGTTTTTGTTTATTCAAAACCCCGATGATGTGGTATTCCTTCCCTGGTTTCTTCAGCGCCTCACCAAAGTTCGAGTAGGTGCTGGCATCGGTGAGGGTTGTAATAATAACCGCAACCGCGACCACAAGTACCAGTATGATTACAATATGAATTGTCTTCATGATTTCCTGTTTTTTGAGTGTTCAGCTACTTCTTTTTCGAGTTTCGTTACCTTCCTGTCAATAAAAACCAGGTAGGTGATCAATCCGATAAGGATAACTGCCAGGACGGCTATGACGACGAATATTTTTCCGTTTTCCATTTATTCAGATATTGGGATATTGGGATATTGAGATATTGGGATATTGAGATATTGGGATATTGAGTTTTGTTATTTGGTCAATTAGATCAATTTTTTTCTTCTTTTACCTTTTATTGTTCGTGTTCCAGGAAATATTTTAATTTGCCGATACGGATACGCAGGTTAAGTATCCAGGTAGCTAAAAGTATCCACCCGATCATGGCGGGGTAAAAAACGACCCGGAGTGAAGCTGTCAGGTTCATGGGCATAACGGTATTGGCTTCGCCTTTATTGGCCGGATGAAGACCGCCCGATGTGATCCTTGGCATGACCAGTACAAACACGATCCAGAGAACGAATGCAAAGATGTTGTATACAGCAGATACCTTTGCCCGCTTATGAACGTCTTCAATGGATCCGCGAAGTATGAGATAAGCAAGATAAATAACAAGTCCGATAGCTGCACCATTCAGTTTTGGATCTTTAGTCCAGGGGGAGCCCCATGTAAAATTTGCCCAGATCATCCCGGTAAATATCCCAAGGAAGCCGAACAATACTCCCACATTCACAGCTTCGACTGCAGCAATATCCTCTTTCGGATCGAATTTCCGAAGGTATCGCAAGCTATAAACAAAGGAGGTGATCAGCATGGTGAACATAGCGAACCACATCCCCACATGGAAAAACAGGTTACGGATCGTCTGCTGTATCTTCTCTACGATCTCAGGCGGCAGGTCAACCCTGAATCCTTCAATAATAGCATAAAGTAAGAGGATACCCGCAAGGAGTTTCCACCAGTATTTAGTTATAACTTCCTTCATGTTGTTTTAGTTTCTGATGCTGGATGCTGGATGCTGGATACTGGATTGTCTTTTCCATCCTCCATCTTCTATTCTCTATCCTCCACCCTAATCCCGCCAAAGGTACGGAAATAATAAATACGCAAGGAGGATCACTGCAATGTTGATAGTGAAGAGGATCACAATAAATCCCTGATTACCTGACCATTGACTATCAGTCATGGCACTTGCGGAAACCTTCATAAGGACACCCAGCAGAGGGAGAACAATGGGAAAACTCAGGATTGCCATCAGGGAAAAATTGTGACTTGCCCTTGAAGCAATGGCTGCTACCATGGTAAGTATTGACGAAAGTCCGAAACTTCCCAATACGAGAGCAAGCAGGAAAAGCGGCAGGTTTACAACCCTGTTTCCCATCAGCAGCAAGAAGAACACGAAGGCCAGGCTCGACAGTATGAGCATCAGGATGAGGTTATAGATCACCTTTGACAGCAAGACCGCCTGCGGGCTTGCAATGGTGTAATAATAAAGGTGCCGTGCAGGACTCTCCTGGATAAAGCTCTTCGAAATTCCGTTTACAGCAACAAATAAAAGGATGATCCAGAAAAGTGAATTCCAGGTTTGAACGTCAACAACGTCCTCGAATGCAAGGTAGGTCACAAAGATCGTGGAAACCAGGTATAAAAGGATTCCGTTGAGGACATACTTCTGCTTCAGCTCAAGCCGGATCTCTTTTCCAAGAAGTGTCTTTATTTCCGATGAAATTGTCATCCACCTGTTTTTTGCAAAGGTAAAAAAACAAACGAAAGAGGCCATCCGTGTGGATGGCCTCTTTCAGACATTCAGGATCAATTTCCCGGAAGGGAAATTAATTCAGGATATTACTGAACGATCATCTTATGGGTATAAGACTGACCGTCGATCTTAACGGTATAGAAATAAATGCCGGCATTCAGATTGCTTGCATCAATTGTGAACTGATGAGCGCCGCTGCTAACAACACCGTTATCAATGGTCATAACCTTCTGACCGGTAATGTTGGAAACTTCAACAATTACGCTGGCAGCTTTATCAAGGTTTACATTGAATTTGGTTGCTCCGCTAACGGGGTTCGGGAAATTCTGGCCAACATAAATCCTCGGTGAATCGTGTTTTGGAACACCAACATTGATCATTGTCGAGAGAGCTTCCTGGCGATGTTCGATGTTGCAGGTTTTCGTTGAAAGTGTCGTGGTAAGTACGGAAGAACCTGGTGTATTTGCAGTCTGATAGATATAGTCGAAGTTATTGTTATAGAGATTCTTTGCCATTGAAGGATATACAAACTCCATAAAGATATAACCTATATCACTGTTGAGGTCCATCTGGTCATAGGCCCACATCTGCGTAGCATAGTTCCATCCACGACCCCAGATATGACGATAGTTGTATCCGGTGGAAGGTTCAGGATTCTGGTATGTGATGCCGTCCCAGATAATGATCATGTTGCCAGCGGCATCAATGGAGATATTCGGATGACTTGTCAAACCAACGCGGTAACTCTGAACAGATTTCAGTGTGTCGGCTGCGCCGGCACCGTCAGAATACCAGCCAACAAGCTGATGGTGTGCATCCAGTGTATCAAGATTGAGACTGTCTTTTAACATCGGCATGGTTGAATTCCAATAAATCAAACCATTCCTGTTGATTAGGATATATTTTGAACCGGCCTGCATGTCACCACCACCGATACCGGAAGCGAAATGGAACACACCGTTTTTGCCTAATTCGCAAGCTACAGCACCGTCAACAGAATACCATGGCGGAATGTCAGTTGCAGAAGCGGGAATTTTTTTCATTGCATTGGTAAGGATAGGAATTTTCGTCCAGTTGGCACCATTATCCGGTGACCACATGATGAAAGTATCCGTATAAGCACCACCTACTGCAAAATAAATGGTATCGCCGTGAGGCTGTCCCCAAGAGTACTCATCGCCGGAGAAACTATCATAATTGTCTGATGTCATACCAGGAAGCTGAATGCCGGCTTTATCCCAGGTAGTTCCGCCATCGGTTGACCTCCAATAGAGGAGCGCGCCGTCAAGACCGTTATAAACAGCACCTGATGAAGCGGTAGGAAGTGTCAGACACAGAACATGGATGTTCTGATGATTGGTGCCATTTGTTATAGTTCTTGGCCATGCAAGACCAGGAGCGCCGGCCGGTGTGGCAGGAGCAAGTTTCTGTGTCCATGCACCGGTTCCTTTTACAGGGCGGGTGTTCATGACAAGGGTTGCACTTGAATTATGAGCAATGACAAGTTCGCCATTACCATTCCACTGGCAAAGTGAAGGCCAGCCGGTTCTAACACTTTCGATACGAGCTGAAGGTGCAGTCCCCCAGGAAGTGCCGTCAAAATAGTTGTAACCGGTACCACGGTCGGTATAAGCTGTTTCCAGCTGACCCATGGTCCATGTGCCGCCCATAGTTCCGTCAGGGTAAACAACAAACCTGTTCTGAGCTGATTCATTGGTCTGCAGGTCATAACGGGAGGTACCAAGCTGATCTTCGAGAACAGCTTTTGAAACAACAGTTGTGTTGACAGGCTGTGCAGGATTGATCACAGCATTATCAACCGCATTCTTAGGAATTCTCTGCTCATACTTCCGAGCATACCTTGAAAGTTGTGCCATTGAAGCAACCGTGAAGGTCAGCACAAGAGCAATCAGTAAAATTCTTTTCATGGTTTTTGATTTTGATTGATTAATGATTGTATAAACAACTTTGAAAATTTTTCAACAATACAAAAGTAGGAAACATTTTATCATTTTCCAATTTAGTGAATGAAAAATAAAAGTTCAAAAAAGAAAGCCGGCAGGAAATTGCCGGCTTTCATTATACCTTTCCGGGTTCAGTTTCAATTACTGATTTCCCTGGAAATTATGATGATAAAAATTTCAGTGCTTACTGAACGATCATCTTTTTGGTAAATGACTGTCCTCCGATCTTAACAGTATAGAAGTATATACCAGTCTGCAGGCTTGATGCGTCAATTGTTAACTGGTGCGATCCGGCGGCTGTATAACCCTTGTCAAATGAAAGGACCTTTTGCCCGGTTATGTTCGTGATGTCGATAGTGACATCGGATCCGGTTTCCAGGTATGCATTGATCTTGGTAACTCCTGAAACAGGGTTCGGGAAGTTCTGGCCGACATAATTCTTTCTTGAATCATGTTTTGGCACAGAAACATTGAAAAAGGTGCTCCATGGAATCTGGCGGTGTTCGATATTACAGGTTTTTGTTGCCAGGGTGGTGGTAATGATCGCAGAACCAGGGGTATTGGCTGTCTGGTAGATATAATCAAGTTTATCGTTGTACACCCTTGCAGAGATCCCCGGAAATACAAATTCCATGAAGATATAGGATATATCATTGTTCAGGTCAAGCTGATCCATTGACCAATCTGATGCACCGGTGAACCATGCACGTCCGAACATATGACGGTAATTATAACCAGTTGAAGGTTCCGGGTTCGGATAGGTAATTGCATCCCATAAGAGGCACATATTGCCTGCTGCGTCAATTGCAAACTGCGGATGGCTGGTGATCCCTGTCCGGTAGTTCTGGATCGTATTCAGGGTGTCGCCTGCACCGGGTCCGTCGGTATAATAACCAGCGAGCTGACCATGAGCCAGCAGTGTGTCAAGATTCAGGCTGTCTTTAAGCATCGGCATGGTTGTATTCCAGTAAATGAGTCCGTTCCTGTTGATCAGGATGTATTTTGTTCCGGCCTGGATATCACCACCGCCGATTCCGGAGGAGAAATGGATTACACCGCCTTTGCCCATTTCAACAGCAACAGCACCGTCGGTTGAATACCATGGGGGTACATCCGTTGCCGATGCGGGAACTTTTTTCATTGCATTGGTAAGGACGGGGATCTTGGTCCATGTTTCACCATTGTCGTTTGACTTCATGATGAAGGTATCAAGATAGGATCCGCCTACTGCAAAATAGATGGTATCACCATGAGCGGTTCCCCATGCATACTGATCGCCACTGAACGCATCATAATTATCGGATGTAAGTCCCGGGATCTGTATCCCGTTTTTATCCCATGTTGTACCGCCATCGGTTGACCGGTAATACAGCAGGGCACCGTCAAGTCCGTTGTAAAGTGCGCCTCCGTTGGCTACCGGTTCGGTTAAAACAAGAATATGAATGTTCTGGTGGTTGGTTCCACTGGTAATTGCTCTTGGCCATAATATCGGCGGTGCGCCAGAAGGTGTTGAAGGTGCAAGTTTCTGGGTCCAGGCACCGGTTCCCTTCACGGGACGGGTGTTGATGACCAGGGTTGAAGTGGAATTGTGGGAAATAATCAGTTCGCCATTCCCGTTCCATTCGCAAAGTGAAGGCCATCCGGTTCTGACATTCTCGATCCTGGCAGAAGGTGCGGTCCCCCATGAGGAGCCATCATAGTAAGTATACCCTGTTCCACGGTCGGTATAGGCTGTCTCCAACTGTCCGAATATCCAGGTCCCGGCCATAGTGCCGTCAGGATATACAATAAAACGATTCTGGCAGGATTTATTGGTCTGCATATCATAACGCGTTGTGCCAAGCTGATCTTCCAGAACGGCTTTTGATAATACCGTTGTGTTGGATGGCTGGAACGGATTGATCACCGCGTTATCAATAGTGGTCTGAGGAACCCGTTTTTCATATTTTCCGGCATTCCGTGACAACTGCGCCATTGATGCAATGACAAAGGTCAGCATCAATGCAAGGAGTAAGGTTCTTTTCATAATCTGTGGTTTTAATGAAATTCAGTCCTATAAAATTACATTCAATTTTATGATCTTCAAATTTATTTAAAAAAAAGATTTCTGGAAGGTACTATTCTACAATCATTTTCCGGGAAAGCCAGTGACCGTTTATTTTTGCGGAATAAAAGTAGATTCCAGGGTTCAGATTGCCGGTTTTTAAGGTGATCCGATGGGATCCCGATAGTAAAAAGCCTTTATCATCTGAAAGAATTACCTGGCCAGAAAAATCTGTAATGTTAACAATTACCTCCGAACTACTTCCAAGGCATAAATTAAAGGAGGTATTTCCAGAACAAGGGTTCGGGAAGTTCTGTCCGATCGTGGCGGTTGCCTTTTCAACAACCGGAACCCCTACCCAAAGATAGGGGATCTTCATATGTCCAATTGAACTGGTCTGCAAAAGCGGGCCGGGATTATAAATAATGCTTCCCGGAACGTTATCCGACTGGTAAATGAAATCGACTGTTCCATGAAGACTCGTTTTGGCCATGGCCGGAAAAACAAACTCAAGACCATTGTATTCAGGGTAGCTGGTAAGATCAGTCTGATCAAACCCCCACCAGTAGGAAGATCCATGATGAAGTGCCCGCAACCAAATATGACGATAATTTACACCGCTGACCGGTTCCGGATTCATGTAGGTGATTCCGTCCCATACGGCTAAAAGGTTCCCGTAGGTATCAAACGAAAGCTGGGGATGGCTGGTAAGGCCGACACGATAATAGGGAACAGACCGGAGGGTATCGCCGGCACCGGGCCCGTCAGCATAGTATCCAAGCAGTTGTCCGCGTGAATCAAGTGTGTCAAGGTTCAGGCTGTCTTTCAGCATTGGCATAGTTGTATTCCAATATATCAGACCGTTCCGGTTGGCCATGATGTATTTCAGCCCCGACTGAATATAGCCGCCCCCGATACCGGCAGCCAGATGGATCACTCCGCCCGGACCCATTTCACAGGCAAGGGAACCGTCAACGGAGTACCATGGAGGTATATTACTCACAGCCGCTATGACCTTTTTGTATTGGTTTGACAAAACCGGGATCTTTGTCCAGGTATTCCCGTTATCCGTCGATTTCATAATAAAGGTATCGCAATAAGGCCCGCCTGCAGCAAAATAGATTGTATCTCCGTGCGGAGTTCCCCACGCATATTCGTCACCAGAAAAACCATCATAATCAGCGGAGGAAAGACCCGGAAGCATTATTCCGTTTTTATCCCAGCTAATACCGCCATTGGTTGACCGCCAGTAGAGCAGTGCACCGTCAAGACCCTGGTATAGCTGCCCCCCTGAACTCATGGGCGTTGTCAGGCAAAGGATATGGATATTCTGGTGAGTCGTGCCACCGGTGATTGCACGTGGACAGATCAATCCCGTTACCCCCGGAGGTGCAACCGGAGCAAGTTTCTGTGTCCAGCTGCCGGAACCTTTCTGGGGGCGTGTATTCATAACAAGGCTCGCAGAACCATTGTGTGCGACCACCAGTTCCCCATTCCCGTTCCATGGGCAATAGGAAGGCCATCCTGTTTTAATACTTTCAATCCTGGCAGCAGGCGGAGGCCCCCAGCTGTTACCATCGAAATAGTTGTAACCGGTGCCCCGGTCGCCAAAGTCCGGACTGTTATTGCCCATCATCCAGCATCCGGCCATCGTTCCGTCAGGATAAACATAAAACCTGTTCTGCGCGGAGGCATAGGTCTGCAGATCATAAAGGGTTGTTCCCAACTGGTCATCCAGCACTGCTTTTGAATTTACACTCAGATTTACAGGGTTTACCGGTCCTGAAATGGTCAATCCTGCCGCATCCCTGGGCACCCGTTGTTCATATTTCCTTGCATAGCGTGAAAGCTGGGCCATTAATGATCCCGAAAAGGCAAACATCAAAGCAACAAGTAAAACCTTTCTCATGGTGAAGTTGTTGAATCATTTCACAATAATTCATCAGGGAGAGCTCCCTGAACACCATAAAGTTAATAATAAAATGCAAGAATGCAAGAATGCAGGAATGCAAGAATTATTATTTCCTGAATTCCTGCATTCCTGCATTGGTGAATTGATGAATTCCCTTTTCGTTATTCCACGATCATCTTTTTCGTAAATGTCTGTCCGCTGACCTTTACGGTATAGAAATAGATCCCTGCCTGAAGGCTTCCGGCATCTATCGTGAACTGATGAGCTCCGGCAGCCTGGTATCCCTTATCCAGGGAGGAGACCTTCTGACCGGCAATGTTCGTAATTTCAATCATCACATCCGAGCCCTTATCAAGAAATGCGTTGAAATGTGTGATCCCTGAAACCGGATTCGGGAAGTTCTGACCAACAAAAAGTTTACTCGTTTCATGTGAAGGAACTCCGGTGTACACTTCCCTGCGGTACTCGATATTACAGGTTTTAACAGCCAGCCCGGTGGTATATACGGCGGAGCCGGGAGTATTGGCGGTCTGGTAAATAAAATCAACATTCCCCGGAGAACTGCTTTTTGCCATGCTGGAGTATACGAACTCCATAAAAATATAGCTGATATCGGAATTCAGGTCGATTTGGTCACTGTACCACTGGTGAGCACTATAATTATATTCTCTTTTCCAGATGTGGCGGAAGTTATTTCCGGTGGCCGGTTCCGGATTCTGGGATGTGATCCCGTCCCATATCACGGTCATATTGCCATTGGCAGCAATTGAGATCTGGGGATGTGATGTAAGGCCTCCGCCGTAATCCTGGATGGTGTTCAGGGTATCAGCGGCGCCAGGTCCGTCGGAATAATATCCGAGCAACTGCCCGTGTGAATCCAGCGTATCCAGGTTCAGACTGTCTTTCAGCATCGGCATACCTGAATTCCAGTATATCAGTCCGTTGCGGTTGATCAGGATGTATTTTGTCCCTGCCTGGAGGATTCCTCCGCCCATACCGGATACAAAATGATAAATGCCTCCCGGGCCAAGTTCACAGGCCATGGCTCCGTCGCCGGTATACCATGGTGAAATATCTGTGACGCTTGCGGGGATCTTTTTATTGGCATTGCTGAGAATGGGAATCTTGCTCCAGGTGTTGCCATTATCAGGAGAGGTCATAATAAAGGTATCGGTGTAGGCACCGCCGACACAAAAATAGATCGTATCACCGTGAGGCGCACCCCAGGCATATTCTTCACCCGAAAAACCATCATAATTAGCAGAGGTCAGACCGGGAAGCTGTATCCCGTTCTTATCCCAGGTCACACCGCCGTCGGTTGAACGCCAGTAGAAAAGCACACCGTCGAGCCCGTTGTATACAGCGCCACCATTATCGCTGGTCAGACCCAATGCAAGGACATGGATATTCTGGTGATTGGTTCCGCTGGTAATAGCTCTTGGCCAGCATACGTCCGGTGCTCCGACCGGGACTGCGGGAGCCAGCTTCTGTGTCCAGGTACCGGTTCCTTTTACCGGTCGTGTGTTCATGATCAGCGTTGAGGTTGAATTATGTGCGATCACAAGTTCCCCGTTTCCATTCCATGGGGCGTATGAGGGCCATCCGGTCCGGACTGTCTCAATCCTTGCTGAAGGCGCAGCCGACCAGCTGGCACCATCAAAATAGCTGTAACCTGTTCCACGGTCAGCATACGACGGATCACTTTGTCCCATTGACCAGGTCCCGACCATTGTGCCGTCAGGATAGGTATAAAACCGGTTCTGGCAGGATGCATTAGTCTGAAGGTCATAGCGGGTGGTGCCAAGAACGTCTTCCAGTGCTGACTTTGAAACCACGGTAGTATTTGCCGGCTGTGTGGGGTTCATCATTCCATTGTCAACCGAGTGTTTGGGAATACGTTTTTCGTATTTCCCGGCAAGTTTTGATAACTGGCCCATTGATGTTGCTGCAATGGCCAGCATCACGATAAAAAGTAAAAGTTTTCTCATTGGTTTTGTTTGTTTAAGATATAATTGCGTTCATAATAAAGTCTATATCAACTTGCAACTTACAATTTGCAACTCGCAATTTACAATTCCCCTTTAAGCCTTTTGCTCTTCTCTGTTGCCTCATTGGTGAATCTTTTCACCTCAACAGCGGGGTCGAACATATAACGGAAGGTGATGTGTTTCTTTGCCACAGGCAGTTCCATCAGCCTGTAGATCTTGTTGACGGTAGTATTATAATCACCAACCCAGGACATATCCAGCACCTTGATCTTATGTTTAATGAGTGCTTCAACCATGGTAACAAACAAGACACCGGTAACACCTGAACGCTGGTACTCCGGAATGACCGCTGTGAGCAACTGGCGGGCCCTGGTTATGGATCCGGTATTTTTATACCAGAGGAATTTCAAAATATTCAGGAAATTCAGTTTCCCGTTCCCCAGTTTCTTCAGTATCTGGTTTACATCCGGGAAGACCACGACCAATGCAACCGGGTTGCCCTGGTCATAAACAAACCAGATGAACTCCTCGTTGATGATGGCTTTTGCCTTGTTCATCATCTTTTCGATCTCCGAATATTCCAGGGGTGTATAATCTTCATGAAAATCCTCCCACACCTTATTGTATATGGTAACAATATCTTTCAGGAACTTCTCTTTATTTTTGAACGAGAAGTGTTCGACCTGGAATTTTTCTTTCAGGTGATTGGAGAATTTGACCTGGCGCTCAGGGAATGGTTTGGCCAGATCGGCCTCATAGGAAAACTGTTCAAAGTATGTTTTAAAACCATAGGATTCAAAAAGATCACGGTAATACGGGAAGTTATAGGGCATACCATAAGCAGGAAGTGTAAATCCGTCAACGAGGAGTCCCCAGTAAGTGAGGTTTTCACCGAAATTTACAGGGCCATCCATCGCCTCAACACCTTTTGCAGCAAGCCAGTTTTTACAGGTATCAAATAAAAGAAAGGCAGCATCCTTGTTATCAATACATTCAAAAAAACCCATCCCGCCTGCGTGGACCTCGCCTGTGAAGGCTTTGTTCCTGTTGATGAAAGCGGCGACCCTGCCAATAAGGGTTCCTCGTTCATCAATCAGAATCCAGCGTGCTGCTTCTCCGTTTTTGAATAAGATGTTGTCAGAAGGATCGAAAATGGATGCGATCTCATTATCCAGGGGGCAAACCCAGAAGGGGTCGTTCCTGTATATCTTTTTGGGGACATCAAGGAATTGACGGGCATCTTCCTTACTCCTTACTTCCAGAACCTGCATGAGGGTTGAGATTATTATGCAAGGTTACAAAATTAGTTGAATCAAAACACCGTTCTACAGAATAATTAACTTTGTCCTGAAATTCCGAAGTCATGAAGCGATTGTACTGGTTCATTCTGAAATCCTACCTTGGGCCGCTGGTCATGACCTTTTTTATCGCCCTGTTCATACTCCTGATGCAGTTCCTCTGGAAGTACATCGATGATCTTGTAGGCAAAGGGCTTGAATGGTACATTATTGCCAAGCTCCTTTTTTACGCTTCCTCGACCTTTGTACCCCTGGCTCTGCCACTGGCCATCCTCCTTTCCTCGCTCATGATGTTCGGGAATCTTGGCGAGCATTATGAACTTGTTGCCATGAAAGCGGCAGGGGTCTCCCTGAGCCGCATCATGAGGCCGCTGGTCATTGTTTCCATACTGATCAGCCTGCTGGCCTTTTATTTTGCCAATACGGTTCTTCCTACCGCAAACCTGAAATTTCTTTCTCTTCTCTATGATGTCCGTTCCAAGAAACTGGCTTTCAATATCAAGGAGGGTGTTTTTTATGACGGGCTTGAAGGGTTTGTGATCCGGGTAAAAAAGAAGGATCCCGACGGGAACACGATCCGGGATATCATGATCTACGATCACACCAAGCACAACGGAAATACTTCTGTGACCCTGGCAGAATGGGGCAGGATGGAACTGACACCCGACAAACGTTATATGATCTTCCGCTTATTCAACGGGATCAACTATGAAGAACGGGTCGACCTGCGGGCTGCGGAGATCACCCATCCCTTCCAGCGGTCCCAGTTCAAGGAGCAGTATGAACAGTTCGACCTTTCAGGATTCCAGCTGACCAGGACCGACGAGAAACTCTTCAAGAAGAATTATGAGATGCAGAACATAGTTCAGCTGAAGGAATCCATCGATTCACTCCGGAAAGGGCTGGCCCGTGACCATTCGGAATCGGGGAGGCAACTCCTTGGCAGCTACCGTACATTTGCGGGAATTGACACCCTTAAAAAGAAGATTGTTCCTGACAAGAGTATTAAGTTTAACAATGCGGTCCTTGTCAATTTCAAGCCCGATCAGTGGAAGAGCATCCTTGAATCTGCAAAAAGCTCGGCGAGGGTGGTTACCGACAACCTGAAGACAAGCAAGGAGCAAACTTACAACAGAAGCAAAACCCTTTATAAGCACCAGATCGTTCTGCATAAGAAATTCACCTTTTCGATCGCCTGCTTCCTCCTGTTCTTTATCGGTGCACCCCTGGGCGCAATTATCCGCAAGGGGGGACTAGGTCTGCCGGCTGTTATCTCCACCATTTTCTTCATTCTTTTCTGGGTTCTCTCCTTCACCGGGGAAAAGTATTCTGTGGAAGGCATCCTCCCTGCCTGGGAGGGGATGTGGATCGCCCCGGCCGTTCTGCTGCCGATCGGGGTCTTCCTGACCTACAAGGCCACCGTGGACGCCTCCCTCCTGGATGTGGATGCCTGGAGCAGGGTTTATTACCGACTCTTCAAAAAATACCGGCCTACACCATTATGAAAATACTGTTCCTGTGCAATAAATCCCCGTATCCTGCCCGAGAAGGCGGGCCCATTGCCATGAACATGATGATAGAAGGCCTTATCCGGGCTGGTCACCAGGTGAAAGTACTGGCGGTCAATTCCGAGAAATACCATGTTGCGCCGGAAAGCATCCCATTATCCTATCGTGAAATGACCGGGATCGAACTGGTGGATATTGATCTCCGCATAAGGATACCTGATGCCCTCCTGAATCTTTTCTCGACAAAATCTTACCATGTTGAGCGATTTATCTCGGCTGCATTCAGAAAAAAACTGCTGGATATTCTATCCGTCGAGAAATTTGATGTGGTTCAGTTCGAGATGCTATTTATGAGTCCATACCTCGGGGATGTGCAAAGGAACTCGAATGCTGTCACCGTCCTCAGGGCCCATAACATCGAACACCTCATCTGGGAACGAATGGCACGGAATGAAAAATCTCCGCTGAAAAAGTGGTACATCAGTCACCTGGCTGAAACACTGAAGAATTATGAACTTTCAGTAATTAAAGGGTATGATGGCATCGCAGCCATCACCTATAAAGATGCTGAGTTTTTCCAGAAGATCATCCAGGGCAGCGGGCAGGCGAAACCGGCCGTTACCGATATCCCTTTCGGACTGGATCCGGGAAGCTATTCATCTTCGCGTGAAAAGATCCATTTTCCTTCCATCTTTTCTCTGGGAGCCATGGACTGGCTTCCGAACAATGAAGGGATTTACTGGTTCCTTGAAAAGGTCTGGCCGGAACTTCATCGCCGCTTCCCCGATCTCAGGTTTTACATTGCCGGCCGTCATATGCCGGAATGGCTTACAAACAGCCGGCATGAAAACGTGGAAGTGATCGGGGAGGTTGAAGATGCGGTTCAGTTTATGAATTCAAAAGCCATCATGGTGGTGCCGCTGTTTTCAGGCAGCGGGATCCGGATCAAAATCATTGAAGGCATGGCTGCCGGGAAAACGATTGTTTCGACATCCATCGGGGCAGAAGGAATCGGTTATACAAATGGGGAAAATATCCTCATCGCCGATGACCCGGAAGAATTTATCCGGCAGATCGCTTCGTGCATCTCTGACAGAGGGATGTTTGATTCTATCGGAATATCCGCCAGAACCCTCATCGAAACTTCGTATAACCGGGACCTTCTTATTCAAAAGCTGCTCGCTTTTTATCAAAAAATCAGGGGATGAACGCAGTTTTTTATATTTTTGCTCTTCATAAGAAGTTTTCATGAAGCTGTTTTTCCTGTTACCGCGTGTTCCTTACCCTACGGAGAAAGGCGATAAGTTAAGGGCATTTAATCACCTTAAGCAACTTTCGAAAAACCATGAGATCATTCTTTGTGCACTGAATGATACTGTTCTACATGAAGATGCGGTAAAGGTGCTGTCAAAATATGCCAAAGAGGTCCATATTATCCCAATCTCGAAAGTCACTATCCTTTTCAACCTGGTTAAAACCATTTTCACAGACAAACCGCTGCAGGTTGGGTATTTCTATAACAGGTCAACAAGTAAAACCATTCACCGGCTGATCGAAAAAACAAAACCGGATCATATCTTTTGTCAGCTGATCCGTGTGGCGGAATATGTAAAAGACGTTCCGATCCCGAAAACGCTGGATTACCAGGATGTATTTTCCAAGGGGATGGAACGCAGGCTGGTTTCCTCTCCGTTTTATCTCCGGCCTTTCCTGAAGATGGAATACAGCAGACTGCTTCGCTATGAGCATGACGTATTCGGGATATTCAACAATAAGATCATCATCTCCGTTCCCGACAGGGATTTCATCCCCCATCCTGAAAGGGAAAAGATCGTCGTGGTTCCGAACGGAGTGGACACTGACTTTTTTAAACCCCAGGAACGGGAGAAGGAATATGATCTCGTTTTTACAGGGAACATGGGTTACCCGCCTAACATCAATGCCGCAGAATATCTTGTTCAGCGGATCCTTCCGCTGGTGATGCAGAAAAAGCCCGATATCAGCCTGCTGATCGCCGGCGCCAGTCCGCATCTGCGTATTTCATCCCTCGGATCATCCAATGTGACGGTCAGCGGCTGGGTCCCCGACATGCGCGATTGTTATGCCATGGCCCGTATCTTTATTGCCCCGATGCAGATCGGTACAGGCCTTCAGAACAAACTGCTGGAGGCCATGAGTATGCAGATCCCCTGTATTACCTCCCCTTTGGCCAACCAGGCCCTGCAGGCAAAGGAAAACGAAGAGATCCTTGTAGCCTCCGACCCTGAGCAGTATGCCCGACACATCCTCACCCTGCTTGAAGATCCAGTCAGATCAAAAGAAATTGCCCGTATAGGGTACGAATATGTTCATCGCAATTACAGCTGGGAAAAGGAAACAGCAAAGATCGACCGGTTGATTAAAGAAAGTGGGAAAAAGGGCTGAGGATGGAGGATGGAGGATGGAAAATTGAGCCATACTCAAAACTCAAATCTCAAAACCCGATATCCCAATATCCCAATATCTCAATATCCAAAAAACATGGCTGACGACAAGAAAATAATATTCTCAATGGTGAATGTCAGCAAGACATTCCCGCCGCACAAGCAGGTATTAAAAGATATCTATCTTTCATTTTTTTACGGGGCGAAGATCGGGATCATCGGTCTGAACGGTTCGGGGAAATCAACCCTCCTGAAGATCATCGCAGGTGTTGAAAAGTCCTTTCAGGGAGAGGTTGTTTTTTCACCGGGTTATTCAGTCGGGTACCTGGAACAGGAACCCCATCTCGATGATACCAAAACCGTAAAGGAGATTGTACAAGAGGGTGTTCAGGAAGTGGTGGACCTGCTGAATGAATATGAAGCAGTCAATGCAAAATTCGGAGAACCCCTGAGCGACGAAGAGATGGACAAACTCATTAAACGGCAAGGAGAGATCACCGAACTCCTCGACCACCACAACGCATGGGAACTTGACAGCAGGCTTGAACGTGCCATGGATGCACTCCGCTGTCCGGAAGGCAGTTCGCCCGTTAATGTGCTTTCAGGAGGAGAACGAAGGCGCGTTGCACTATGCCGCCTATTGCTTCAGGAACCGGAGATCCTGCTCCTTGATGAGCCCACCAACCACCTGGATGCAGAATCCATTGAATGGCTTGAACAGCATCTTAAGCAATACAAGGGAACGGTAATTGCCATTACCCACGACCGCTATTTCCTCGATAATGTGGCAGGATGGATCCTTGAACTCGACCGTGGTGAAGGAATACCCTGGCAGGGGAATTACACCTCCTGGCTTGAACAGAAATCAAACCGCCTCGCCCAGGAAGAGAAATCAGAGAGCAAACGAAGAAAAACCCTGGAGCGTGAACTCGACTGGGTGCGCATGTCTCCAAAAGCACGGCAGGCCAAAGGAAAAGCCCGGCTTTCAGCTTATGAACGGCTCCTTAACGAAGATGTGAAGCAGAAGGAAGACCGCCTCGAGATATTCATCCCCAACGGCCCCCGTTTGGGCAATAAAGTCATTGAAGTACAGGATGTTTCCAAATCTTTCGGAGAAAAGCTGCTTTTTGAAAAGCTCAATTTCTCCCTCCCTCCTGCCGGAATTGTCGGGATCATCGGTCCCAACGGCGCGGGGAAAACAACCCTCTTCCGCCTGATCATGGGAAGCGAGACCCCGGATTCAGGGAGCTTCAGCATCGGTGATACGGTTAAACTGGGTTATGTTGACCAGAGCCATACCTCTATTGATCCGGAGAAAACTGTTTACCAGGTGATTTCAAACAACAGCGAGATCATCCAGATGGGAGGCCGTTCGATGAATTCGCGTGCCTATGTTGCCCGTTTCAACTTCAGCGGAGCTGACCAGGAAAAAAAATGCGGCATACTTTCCGGGGGAGAGCGTAATCGTCTCCACCTTGCCCTGACACTGAAGGAAGAAGCAAATGTATTGCTGCTCGATGAGCCCACGAATGATATCGATGTAAATACCCTTCGGGCGCTTGAAGAGGGCCTTGAAAACTTTGCCGGTTGTGCAGTGATCATCTCCCACGACCGCTGGTTCCTCGACCGCGTTGCTACGCATATCCTCGCTTTTGAAGGCGATTCCCAGGTCTATTTCTTTGAAGGCAGTTATTCCGAATATGAGGAGAACAGGAAAAAAAGACTGGGGGATGACACCCCCCACCGTATCCATTACCGGAAGTTAAAAGTAGATTAACTATCTTTGCATCATGGCTGTTCAGAAACCCTCCATACCAAAAGGAACCCGTGATTTTACCCCTGCCGAGATGGTCAGGAGGAACTATATTTTCGATACCATCCGCTCTGTTTTTCAGACTTACGGCTACCAGCCTATTGAAACGCCCGCCATGGAAAACCTTTCCACACTTTTGGGGAAATATGGCGAGGAAGGTGATAAACTATTGTTCCGTATATTAAATTCGGGGAATTACCTTGACGGATACCAGATGCCGGATTCCGGATTCCGGATCGAGCATCCAGCATCCAGCATCCAGCATCTGAATGAACTGACACGTCATATCTCTGAAAAGGGATTACGGTATGACCTTACTGTTCCTTTCGCCAGGTTTGTGGTTCAGCATCAGAATGAGATCTCTTTCCCGTTCAAAAGATACCAGATCCAGCCGGTCTGGAGGGCGGACCGCCCGCAGAGAGGCCGTTACCGTGAATTTTTTCAGTGTGACGTGGATGTGATCGGAAGTGATTCCCTGCTGAATGAAGTGGAACTCGCCCAGATCACCGACGCGATTTTCACCCGCTTCGGGCTGGATGTCGTTATCCTTTTCAACAACCGAAAAATTCTTGCCGGTATTGCGGAAACGATCGGCCACCCTGACCGTCTGACCGACATTACCGTTGCAATGGACAAACTGGACAAGATCGGGCTTGAAAAGGTGAATGAAGAACTCCTTGAAAAAGGCATCTCACGTGAAGCCGTAGAAAAACTGCAGCCGGTCCTCCATCTTGAGGGAGCCATCGATGCAAAACTGGAAACGATCTCCATTCTCCTTGAAAATTCCGATACCGGAATGAAGGGGATCGAAGAGGCAAAATATCTGGCTGATTATCTTGGATCCCTCAATCTTAAAAGCACCTTTGACCTGGACCTCCGGCTTGCACGGGGATTGAATTATTATACAGGAACCATCTTTGAAGTAAAAGCGCGGAACGTGAGCATCGGAAGTATTTCCGGCGGCGGACGCTACGACGACCTTACCGGTATTTTCGGACTGAAAGGTGTTTCGGGTGTAGGCATTTCTTTCGGAGCCGACCGGATTTACGATGTATTGAACGAACTGGGACTTTTTCCGGAAACCATTTCTGCAACCACCCGGGTTCTTTTTGTAAATTTCGGACCCGAAGAAGAAAAATACTGCATGCCGGTCCTTGCAACTATCAGAGAAGCCGGTATTGCTGCAGAGATCTATCCCGATGCAGCCAAACTCAAAAAACAGATGGAGTACGCCAACCGAAAAAACATTCCGTTTGTTGTGCTGGTTGGTAAAGACGAGATGGAATCGGGGAACCTGAATGTTAAAAATATGAAAACCGGGGAGCAGACGGCGGTCAGGGCGGAAGGACTTGTTCAGATACTGGATGCTGGATGCCAGATGCCGGATGCTGGATGCTAGATACTGGATGCTGGATGTTGGATTTGATCTACACTCAAGACTTGACAATTACGACCCGAAAACCTTTTTTAAAAAACATAAAACTCTACCACCATGACACTAGTAATCAAAGGAGCTGACCTCAGGATTGAAGACGTTGTCAGCGTTGCACGGGAAAACGAAAAAGTAGCACTGGATCCGGCTGCCATCGAGCGCATCAACAAATGCCGCGATATGCTGGAAAAGAAAATCGTAGCACGCGAGATCATGTACGGCGTGAATACCGGGATCGGTGAATTCTCCGAGGTTGTCCTTAACGACGACCAGGTCCAGGATTTCCAGAAGTACCTCGTATACAACCATGCAGCTGGTATCGGCGACCCGATGCCGCTTGAATATGTCAGAGGTGCCATGCTTGGCCGAATCAATGTACACGCCCACGGAAACTCAGGGAACCGTGTTGAAATCACACAGACCCTTGTGGAAATGCTGAACAAGGGCGTCACACCCTTTGTTTGCCAGAAAGGCTCGGTCGGGGCATCGGGCGACCTTGCCCCCATGTCGCAGATCGCTTTGCTCATGATGGGTGAAGGAAGAGCCTATTACCAGGGCCAGCTGATGCCCGGCAAGGAAGCCATGGACAAGGCCGGAATCCCCATCCCGGGGCTGATGGCACGCGATGGCCTTGCAACAATCAACGGTTGCAACGTACTCACCGCCATGAGCGCTTTATATCTTGTTGATGCGAATAATTTCCTGAAGCAGGCAGAGATCGGGACGGCCATGTCACTGGAAGCCCTTAAGGCCAACATGGGCCCTTACAATTCAGCCATACATGAGATCCGCGGTTTTAAAGGTTCTGTTCGCAGTGCTGCTGCCATCCGGAAACTGGTTGCCGGTGGTGACCTGGCCGAAGGCAAACTGAAAAGCAAGGTGCAGGACGCCTATTCGATGCGTTCAACACCCCAGGTGATCGGGGCTGCACATGACGCACTTGCTTATGCACGGTCGCAGGTTGAAATTGAACTGAACGGGGTCGGTGACAACCCGATCTTCTTCCCGGATCAGAACAAACAGCTCTCAGGAGCCAATTTCCAGGGTTCGCCGATCGCTGTTCCCATGGACATGGCAGGTTATGTTATTACGATGGTTTGTGTGCTGTCCGAACGCAGGATGAACCGGCTCAACAACCCGGCATTAAGCGTGGGGCTCCCCGCATTCCTCACCAAGGGCGCCGGCATGTTCTCCGGACTTATGCTCAGTCAGTATACTGCCGACATGCAGATAGTCGAACAAAGGATACTCTCCGCCCCCGCCTGCATCCAGTCAATCCCGGCTGCTGCCGACCAGGAAGATTTCGTTTCCATGGGCATGAATACAGCTATCAAGAATTTCCAGATTATGGACAACGCCTACGGCATCCTTGGCATTGAGATGATGGCCGCAGCACAGGCGCTTGATTTCAGGGATTTCTCCTTTGGAAAGGGCGTAACGAAAGCAAAAGAAGTTATCCGTAAATATGTTGATTTCCTTGATATCGATCGTCCCCTTTATGATGATCATACGAAAATGAAAGAACTTGTTAAATCCTGTGAGATACTCCGCGAAGTTGAAAAACTGGTCGGAAGTCTGGAATAGCAGTTAATTCTTTGTTTCACCTTTAAAAAACCTGATTATGGATCATTGTCCTGTTGAATTTGCAGCCCTTGCAGCGCTTATCCTGCCGATTATCATTATTGGCCTCTGCCTTGCGGTGGTGGAAATCGTGGGCTTATGGTTTGTTTTTCAGAAAGCCGGGGAACCAGGCTGGGCGGCTATTATCCCGATCTATAACTATCTGATCGCAATCAAGATCGCCGGCAAGCCCTGGTGGTACATCCTGCTGATGCTCATCCCGATCGTCAACCTGGTGTTTTACATCATTGTCCTGAACGGAATTTCAAAGAACTTTGGAAAAGGCTCCGGATTTACTGTCGGGCTCTTCTTCCTCCGGTTCATTTTTATTCCGATACTGGGTTTCGGTGATGCGAAATACATCGGCGACAAATCGCAACTAACCTAAAACCAATGGAAAACCCCGGACAGGAAGCAGGAACAGAGATTAACCCGACACGGCCGAACCTCCTGACGGTACTGTGTATACTCACTTTTGTCGGCAGCGGGCTGAACCTCTTTTCCTCATTGATGATCTCTTTGTTTTTTGATACGTTTAAAACAGTAACAGCTTCCATCGCAAAATCCATGAGTCTTACCGGTATGGAGGTCATTCTTGGGGCCGACCGGATGTTCTTTGTCGTCTCATCTCTCTTTTATGCCTCTGCGATCGCCGGAGCAGTACTTATGTTCAGGATGAAAAAAACAGGTTTTCACGTATATACCATCTCCCAGATCATGCTGATCATGACATCCATGTTCTTTTTCAAGCTCCCCGGCTCGTCTGTTTTTCTGGACGTTGCGATCTCCGGTGTGTTTGTTGCGCTTTACAGTTACAACCTCAAGCTGATGGCATGACCATTGAAGAACAAAAACAGCCGGAAGCGAATGAAACCATAAAGCAGGCTTCACGGCCCATGCTGCTTACTGCCATTTGTCTTTTCGCTTTTATTCTGTACGGGATCATTGCACTGCTGTTCCTTTCTTCAATGTTCTTTACGGGCTGGATCTCGGAAATGGTCAGGCAATATTCTCCCGGCCAATCCTCCCCTGCCAGCACAGTCCTGACGTTTGTAATAGCCGGCTTTCTTTTGCATGCAGCCGCTTTTTTCGGTCTTATCCTTACCTGGCGCCTCCGCAAGGCCGGTTTTATCATTTTCGGCGCCGCAACATTGCTGATCTCTGCCTACGAATTGTTCCAGCAGCATATCACACCAGCCCCCATTGCCATGAATATAGCATTGATCATCCTTCTTGGGGTTTTCTACAAAAAGTATAGATAACTTTTTCTGTTTCTATAAAAACCTGCACTTTCAGGTCATTAACACTGTTTTGAACCATTCTAAATTATGGTTTTAATGCTGCTTTTTTGCATGAAATCAGATAGCCAAAAAACTATTTCATAGTGCATTACATCATTTAGTTAACAAGTGTTAAAATTTAAGTTAATTTTTTGTTAACCCTTTCAAGGTTAAAAATAAAAACAAAGTTTTTATTTTTAAGCTTAAAGGCCAGTGAGAAAAATCTATGATTTTTCTCGCTACCCTTTCAAGGTAACGGCGTACTATAGTACCATAAAAAATAAAAACTAAGTTTTTATTTTTTATGCTAGCGTGGACGGGATTAAAAAGCAAAGCTTTTTAATAAAAATAATGCAAAGCATTATTTTTACCCGCCACACGGTACCTTCTCCTTTGGAAAAGCTAGCATAGAATAAATGCAAAGCATTTATTCTATGGTACAAATCATCATGAGAACCAGCCTCAATCTTGGAAAAAGAAAATATGTTCTCAAAAAGAACTTTCTTAATCTTAGCGAAACAATGCCAGAAAGCAAACGACTTCGCAATGGATGTTGAGGAAGTCCCTGTCAAAAAACAGGTAATAATAACCGTAGTACAATAGGTAACAAAACACGTAAAATAGGAAGAAAACTCATATTACTAAAAAGACTAGTCCGAGCAAAATTTATAAAATTAAATTGATTTATATAAATCCGTGAATAAATTCACAATTCGTATACCTTGTGTGTACTAAATTCAGGCATTGGAAACTCACTCAAATTATATGATGGTTAGGGTGATTAAAATTACGAGGTAATTTTAAAAAAGCAAAGCTTTTTCACCCTAAGCATTAAGAAAAAATGTTTCACATTTTTTCTTAACGGTTAAAAAATACATAATATAATTATGATTATATCATGATCATATTTAATTATTATTATTTGTCATTTAAGATTAAGCCGAGTGAGATTCCAATGTCTGGTTTTATATTACATAATATAAAACCATTAAAATAAACTAAGATGTAAAATGATAGATTAAAATCCTTGAAAGGGTTTAAAAAGCATTGCGAGCCGCCAGGCAGGCTAATGTTTTTTAATAAAATAGTTTTTAATGTCTATTCAAC